>CERB01031314.1_pt1 | contig 16382 bp, 18 predicted proteins | sample 356271 | NCBI WGS metagenome assembly CERB01 (sample SAMEA2621155, study PRJEB7988) | marine metagenome | isolation source: saline water (ENVO:00002010), including
TGTCTTCCTAGCACCTTCATCTTGAATGGAAAGCGGATATAAATCGGCCACAGTCAATCTATCATCAATTAGGTATTTTTTAGCAACGGTCAAAACTTGGTCGCTTGTAACTGCACTAATTCTATCAACATATTTGTCAGCTAATTTCCAAGATAACCCAATTGTTTCTAACACACCAATGATCATCGCTTGATAAAAAACCGAGTCCTTTTCATAAACATCAGCAGAAATAACTTGTGCCTTTACACGCTGCAGTTCCTCATCACCAACTAAATTAGTTTGTAAATCCAATATCTCATTTCTAAAAGCAACCTCTAGTTCTTGTATTGATTTGCCTGCAGCTGGAGTTCCAGATAGTGTAAACAGATTATCCAATCTAGAAGCAATTTGATAACTTGCACCTGCTCCTGCGGCAACTTCACTTCCTCTTATTAACCGACTTGCTATTCTTGCGCTGTTACCACCATCTAATATTCCTGCCAATACTTCCAATGCATATGGCTCCCAATTGTAATCTTGGTTCTCATTGTCCAAACTTATTACTGGTGTCTTGTATGCCATCATGATGCTGGGTAATTCTGCTGGTCGTTTGACAGTAATTCTTTTCGTGCCTCGCTGAGGAACCTCTTTTTTATTATCAAGCTGTATTTTTTCACCTGCAGGTAACGGACCGAAATATTTATACGCAAGCGCATATACATCATTAGGATCGACATCCCCAACAACGACTACCGTTGCATTATTTGGTGCGTACCATTTTTTGTACCATAAATTAAGATCATTAATTGTCATGTTATCTATATCATGCATCCAACCAACAACGGGAAAGCGGTACGGACTCGTTTGAAAGGCTGCTGCTTTTGCGGACTCATATAGAAAAGATTGTGGGTTATCCTCTGTTCGCCAACGTCTTTCTTCTTTTACAACTTCAACTTCTCTCAAAAATTCTTCGTCTAATAATTTTAAATATCTCATCCTATCAGCTTCCAGCTCAAAGCTAATCGCTAACCTAGATTTTTCTAATGTTTGAAAGTAACTAGTGTAATCTGGCCCAGTAAATGCGTTATCCCTACCGCCATTCTCTGAAATTATTCGTGAAAATTCACCAGGCGCATATTTTTCAGTTCCCTTAAACATCATATGTTCTAATAAATGAGATATTCCCGTTATTCCGTCATACTCATAACTACTTCCGACTTTATACCAAACTTGTGAAACAACAACTGGTGCACGATTATCTGGCTTAACCAAAAGTTTCAATCCGTTATCGAGCTCATACTCATGAACCCTTGCTAACGTACTAATAGGCAGCACTATTGCTAATACTAAAGTTAGGATTTTCATACTATAACAATGATATTTCATAATTATTAATTGGTAGTTTATGTATTATTTACGCAATTTAGAATATATAGGTATTATTAAGTTCAATATTACTTGATAGCAGAATACTCTATAATTAGCTATCACGTGCCGAACGATCTTAATTTTCAAGAGGCTGTTTTAATTAAAAAAGTAACAAAAATTAGAGAACCAAAATGATAACACTTGCAAACACGCTAAAAGCAACAAGAGATCGTATTTTTGGCACGCTATTTAAAACAAATTCTCAAGTTGATAATAGCATTATTAATGAACTTGAGGATAGACTTTTACTTGCCGACACCGGAGTCAAGACAACTGACCTGATCATAGAAGCATTAACAGCTGAACTTAAAACACAAACCGACTGCACAAGCCCTAAAGAAAAATTAAAAAAAGTTCTTATGCCGTTATTTGAATCAATTGAGGGGTCATCAATAATTTCTGAAGGTAATGATAAACCACACCTCATCCTTGTTGTTGGTGCTAACGGCGTTGGGAAAACGACTACCATCGGAAAACTGACAAAATACTTCCAGTCTATGCAAAAAAGTGTTGTTTTGGCTGCTGGCGATACTTTTCGCGCTGCTGCTTTTGATCAATTAAAAATTTGGGGAGAACGAAATAAAGTAAAAGTAATTTCGCATGGTACTGGCTCTGACCCAGGCGCTGTAGTTTATGATGCTATTGAATCGGCATGCACACAAAATACGGACATATTAATTGCTGATACTGCGGGACGTCTACATAATAAAAAAAATCTTATGGAAGAGATAAAAAAAATCAATAAAATTAGTAATAAGTTCAAAGATAAAATAAGTAAGGAAACAATGTTAGTTTTAGACGCTAGTACAGGACAAAATGCAATTACTCAGGCAAAAGAGTTTAATGAAGCTATCGGTATCGACGGTATAGTCCTCACAAAGCTTGATGGTACCGCAAAAGGCGGTATTGTTTTTAGTCTTGTAAATGAATTAAAAATACCTATACGATTTCTAGGTATGGGAGAACAGATTGATGATCTATGTCCTTTTAATGCAATCGACTTCATTGAAGCCGTATGTATGTGATAATTTATGATCCAATTTACAAATGTTTCAATGGTATACCCCAGGGGCAACAAAGCCTTACAAAATATTGATCTTAATATTGATAAAGGAGAAATGGTCTATATCAGCGGACACTCTGGAGCAGGCAAAAGTACGTTGCTAAGATTAATTAATCTAGTAGATCGGCATACAAGAGGTCAAATTATTGTAAAAGGTCAAAATTTGGAGCGAATTAGAAACAAGCGTGTAGCCAAATTCAGAAGAAATATTGGTTTCATCTTTCAGGACCACAAGTTGCTCAATGATCGCACCATATTTGATAATGTCGCTTTGCCGTTAGTAATAGCTGGGAATACGCACCAGGATATTAAAAGACGCGTGCAAGCCTCATTAGACAAAGTTGGACTACTATCAAAAATAAATAACTACCCAATGGAATTATCCAGCGGTGAATGCCAGCGTATTGGATTTGCCAGAGCAGTAGTCCATCGTCCTACTATTCTATTGGCAGATGAGCCAACTGGGAATCTTGACCCAGCTCTTTCTTGGGAAATGATGAAATTATTCGAACAATTTAATCAAGTTGGGGTTACGGTTATGATTGCAAGTCATGAGCTCGACATGATTAAACATATGCATAAAAGAATTATTGTTTTAAATAAGGGACGTACTGTTGATATTTAACATTTATCATATTTAGAAAAATAAATAATTGAAGAATTATATTAACATCTGGGTTAAACGGCATGGCCAAGCTTTTTTCTATAGCCTGGGTCAATACGTAAAGAATCCCGCTAATAATATCTTAACTACTATGGTTATAGGAATCGCGCTTGCATTTCCAACTGGATTTATTGTCTTTCTTGATAATATAAAAGTTGTGTCCTCTAATTTAGATAATACTATTGAATTAAATTTATTCTTGAAAATGGATGTAAATGAAATAAAAGCAGAGGCTCTTGCCGACAAATTATCAAATCATGAAGATATAAAAAAAATAATACTTATAAGAAGAGATGAAGCTCTTAGTGAATATAAAAAACTCTCTGGATTTGATAATGTTTTAGACTCCCTCGATGAAAATCCATTCCCAAACTTAATATTAATAAAACCAAAATTCAAAAATAATGAAAATTCTCAGATAGCAGATCTTGTTGAAGAGTTAAAAATAATACCAGAAATAGAAAATATACAATACGATAACAAATGGATAAATCGTTTAACAAAAATAATTGAAATTATAAAACTCGTCGTTTTAATATTATCAGCATTGTTGGTAGCATCAGTTCTACTAATAATAGGTAATACAATTCGTTTATCGATCTATAATCACCGTGACGAGATAGAAATAACAAAATTATTTGGAGGAAGTGATAGCTTTATACAAAGACCATTTTTATACAGTGGTTTTTGGTATGGTATTTTTGGTGGGCTCATTGCTTGGTTTTTAGTTCTAATATCAATCTCAATTTTAGGTGACCCAGTAAAAAAGCTTTCATATCTTTATGACGCTAATTTCAAACTTGTCGGACTTGGACTCACGGATACCTTAACTCTGCTAGCAGTTGGAATTTTTTTAGGTATTTTAGGCTCGTGGATCGCTGTAAAGAGGCATTTACGCTCAATTGAGCCTGGTTAATCTATATATTTATCAATACCTTATCTAGTTAATCTAATTGAGATATTAATAAAATTAGCACTCTTTCTCTATGAGTGCTAAAATATGTATATGCAAATAACCAAATCGGTTTAACAGATAAATCATGATAAAGAAATTACCAAATATACAGTGCGCTTTGCCTGTTGGGTCAATCGATTGCTACATCCATTCTGTCAATCAAGTGCCTATTCTATCCCTAGATGAAGAACAAAATCTGGCAAGGCTTTTACAAAATGAAGGCGATATAGACGCCGCGCGTCAATTGATTATGTCTCATCTTCGTTTTGTTGTAAAAATTGCTCGTGGTTATAATGGTTATGGGCTACAACAAGCAGATCTCATTCAAGAGGGCAACATTGGATTAATGAAAGCGGTGAAACGTTTTAATCCCGATGTTGGTGTCCGCTTAGTTTCATTTGCAGTACATTGGATTCGAGCAGAAATTCATGAGTTTATTCTAAAAAACTGGCGTGTCGTAAAAATAGCGACAACAAAGGCTCAACGTAAATTATTTTTTAATTTACGTTCCTCAAAAAAAAGACTGGGATGGCTAAACCAAAAAGAGATTAATGAAGTTGCAAAAGATCTTGGAGTTAAGCCTGCCGATGTTATAGAGATGGAAAAACGTATGAGTAATTACGATGCTGCATTCGAGACCGATCTTGATGATGACTCTATTACTTATCAACCATCTCAGTATTTACAAAACGATGATTGTAGTCCCGAAGAATTATTAGAAAATGAACAGAACGTATCTAATGAGCATGAGAATCTACAAAGTGCGCTTTCATTACTAGATGACAGAAGTAAAGATATTGTTTCCAAACGTTGGTTGAATGAAAAAAAAGCCACTTTACATGACCTGGCTGCAATTCATAATATTTCTGCAGAAAGAGTTAGACAAATTGAAAGCTCGGCAATCAAAAAGCTAAGAAATTCTATCAATAAGTAATTCTAATAAAATTTAAGATTAATATTAATTTCTTATAAATTACTAGCAATTAATGGTATGTAGTGATCTACCAATAAAAATGCGAATAAAAGCATAAGGTAAATTACTGAATAAGAAAATGTTTGCATTGCTATACGATCATCATGATTAAAATGCATCAGAACTGTGTAGTATAAGAATCCAGCCCCTAGCAGAACTGCCCCAAATAAGTAAAACAGCCCAGACATGCCAACTAGATATGGCAGTAAAGTTACAATGAATAGTAGTATCGTATATAAAAGAATTTGTAGTCGAGTAAATGCAACTCCATGAGTAACCGGCAACATTGGAATATCGGCCGCGGCGTAATCATCGCGTCTATAAATAGCTAAGGCCCAGAAATGTGGTGGAGTCCAAACAAAAATAATTAAAAAAAGTAATAAGGAATTAGGGTCTAACGTTCCGGTTACAGCAGTCCAACCTAAAACTGGAGGAGCGGCTCCTGCGGCACCACCTATTACAATATTCTGTGGTGTTGCTCTTTTTAAAAATATTGAATATATAAATGCGTAGCCTATCAAAGAAAGTGCTGTCAATCCTGCTGTAAGCGGATTAACCAAAAAAGCTAGAATCCCCATAGAAATTGTTCCTAAAAACCAAGCAAACACAATAGCATTTGCTATGCTAATCTTTCCTTCTGGTAAAGGTCGACGCATTGTTCTTGCCATAATTGAATCAATTCGGTGATCTATGACATGATTTATTGTTGCCGCAGAAGAAGCTGCGAGACCAATTCCAATCGTTCCAAAAACCAATATGTCCCAAGGCACCATACTTGGTGTTGCTAAAAACATACCGACTACAGCAGTAAAAACTATTAAAGAGACTACTTTAGGCTTACAAAGCGTAATATAATCTTGCCAGACTATATCAGCAGCACTTGTTATTAATCTATTTTGCATATAATTTGGTTGTATTTTTAATATTACCGTTCCTCGTAAACAGCATGATGCAACAAAGTAATCAAGGATAACAATAATAGTGCCGCTACTCCATTATGGGCCACCGCAATCGGTAAAGGTAAATGAAATTTAATATTAGCAATTCCCAATGACAGCTGAATAAAGAGCAAAGCAAACACAAAAAATCCTGTCAATTTTATATATTTACCTCCAAATAAAATAGACCAAAAAGCGAGACAAGAAATCCAAACTGTGGCAATAATTGCCCCGATTCTATGCGTCATATGTATTGCAGTTCTCGCTGAGCTATCTAAAGTGCCTCCTTCATAATCAATGCCTAAACCACGCCAAAGCAAAAAGCCTTCCTTAAAATTCATTTCTGGCCACCAAACACTTTGGCACTTAGGAAAATCTGGGCAAGCTAGCGCGGCATAATTAGTGCTAGTCCACCCTCCCAGTGTGATTTGAAAAAATAATATAACTATTGCCGTTATAACAAAAGGTAGAATTTTTCTATTAGCTTCACTTTTAAAAACACCTACAACGGATTGTTGTCGCAACATTTGCCAATAAAGTAAACTTAAAAGAGTAAGGCCACCAAGAAGATGTAAGACAACAACCAACGGTTTTAGTAAGAGTGTAACAGTTAGCATACCCAACATACCTTGGAAAATAACTAAAGCTAATATGACGCTAGAAAATAGCCTAATACTAGAAAATTCAGATTTAAACCATGTAAAGAAACTAAAGACTAATATAAAAAACCCCAGCAAGGCAGCAAGATAACGGTGCAGCATTTCCTTCACAGCTTTATCTTTTTCGAAAGGTCTTTCTGGATATGCAAGATTCATTTCTTCAACTTGACTTACGCTCCCTTCAGGAACAAACAATTTACCATAGCAACCTGGCCAATCTGGGCAGCCTAACCCTGCATCTGATAACCTAACGTAAGCGCCGAGGATAATTACAAAAAGTGCTAACAATGCACTGATACGTAGAGAATTTATTAGTATTTTATTCATGAATTAATTCAAATAAAATAATTTTACTAACCTATGCGAGATGCTCTTAGCAACTTCTTTAAATCTTTTAAAATACCCTTTGGGTTTATATCTGCTGGGTAGCTCATCATGAGGTTCCCTAAAGGATCTGAAATATAAATATAGCCAGACTTAATAGGGTCCACAGTATTGCCTAAACTAAACTTATTTAATAATACGCCTTGTGCTGATGTCTCAACGCGCATAACTTTTTGTCCGGGGTAATTAACTAACAGCTCTGATAGTTCGTTTAAATTTTGTTCGGTCAAAAACAAAACTTTTTGTACCCTTAACGAGTGCTTTCCAATTCCAATGTGGATCTGTCGCATACGATAAACATTTTCCATACAAACCTTTTCGCATGTCTCTGCTACAAAAATCATGCTCCATTTTCCATATAAAGCATCTTCCCTATCCAAATTATTTGGGTCAGTTAAAGAATAATTTTCAAGCAAAACCGGTGGACTTATTAGTGTCCCATAATTTGATGTTCCTCGTGCCTCTAAAAAATTAGTATGATTGAATATAAACCATGACAAGATAGAAGGGCCGATAAAAGCAACTATAATGACGGATATAATTATTTTATTTTTACTGCTAGGTTTTTTCTCGTCCATTTATACTGCTCCATCTTCTCTTTTAGTATTAATAATTAAATAAATAATGAGTAGTGTTATTGCAAACGCAAACCACTGGTAAGCATACCCCAGATGAACGTCTTCGCCTGAGTCATTGGTTTTCCATTTTCTTACATAGCCATAATCTGAATTGGGTGCCAACCTAACAATAAACGGTAAGAGATCAACTCCGATTACATCAGAAGCTTCCTCAATATCTAATCTTTGCAGACGCACAGTTGTTTCATCTAGCTTTTCAGTATGATCTTTTGACAACAAAATTCCTGTGCGTGGTTCTTTCTTTACGACACCATTAATTTTCACATTCCCGTATGTTCTTGTTAAATTTAGTTTTGAGGTGCGATTATTATTAGATGAAACCCAACCACGGTTTACTAATACCACTTTTTCAGTATCTTCAATTCGAAACGGAGTATATATATAGTAGCCAGCTTTACCTGCATTAACACGATTGTCCAACACAATTTGGTGTTTCTCTATGAACCGCCCCTTAATTGCTACTTTACGCCATATAAGATCGTCGAGTTTGAAATTTTTGACTAGACTAGCATTAAGATCTAATGGTTGCTTTGCTTGTCTTTTTTCAAAAAATGAGTACTGATTATGCTTATATTCAGCGCGTTCTAACTGCCAAAACCCTAAAAGCATGAATAAAATAAAAAAAACTAATGCGAGCAAGCTCGTAATTAGTCTTGGACAAAAAATCCAGTTTTTAATTTTTACTTTCATTAATTATTAATTAGTGAAACTCTATTCGAGTTATACTGTTACACTGTCGAGATTTATTGCGGGAACATATAAATATGGGCGCCATCATTTTTAAAATTTACATCCTTATTTTATTCATTCTAATAGGTGCTTCACTTGCATCCGGACTTTTTTTCTTGGCAAAGGATGAATCAAATTCAAAAAGGCTAGTAACGTCTCTAACTTTTAGGGTGGTGCTTTCTATTTTGTTATTCATTTCCTTGCTAATTGGTCTTAAATTTGGGCTAATATCTCCCCATGGCTTAGGTTTTTAGCTATATATGGTGCGGGGCAGGCGCTTAACGAAAAACAAATGCCTTAAATTTTTTGACTTAATCTATACCCAATAAACAAAAACAAATAGGCCTAGCCAAACAACGTCAACAAAATGCCAGTACCAAGCTACGGCTTCAAATGCAAAATGATTATGCTCAGAAAAGTGACCAAACATTGATCTAACCAAAATAACAGCTAGCATTGTAGCGCCCATGGTTACATGAAACCCATGAAACCCTGTTAACATAAAGAAAGTTGATCCATAGACCCCTGATTTAAGCGTTAGGTCTAATTCATGATAAGCATGCCCATACTCAGCAACTTGCAAATAAACAAAGATAATACCTAACAACACCGTAGCTGCTAACCACCAACAGAGTGCGGAGCGATTTCCTTTCTTTAAAGCCCAATGTGCAAAGGTGACGGTTGCGCCGCTGGTTAAAAGAATTGCTGTATTCCACGCAGGAATATCCCAAGCAGGAATAACCTCCTTAATAGCTATATATTTAGATTCAAGCCCCGCAATTGTCATATCTGGCGTTGTTAACAAAGGCCAAACGGCTTGAAAATCGGGCCACAAAAACTGATTACTAACACTCTCCTCTAAACCTAGCCAAGGAATTGAAAGAACTCGTGTATAGAATAGTGCACCAAAGAATGCAGCAAAAAACATTACTTCAGAAAAAATAAACCAGGCCATACCCCAGCGAAAACTAATATCAACTTGTTCATTATATTTTCCAGCAATACTTTCATCTATAACATCTTTAAACCAACCGTAAAAAAGATAAATGATTGCTAAAATACCAAGAGCTAGAACATATTGGCCGCTACCAATATAACCATTTAACACCATGCCTCCGCCAATAAAGGCAACAAATAGTGCTAAGGTGCCAACGATAGGCCAGCGACTTGGTTCTGGTATAAAATATGTGTCGTTTGAATTAGACATAACTATTCCTCGCCTTAATTAATTATTTAACCATTATTTTTTATTGATTTTTTCTGGTCTATTATAGTTTTGGTAGCAACGTCTTCTGAAGCCTTAAAAAAAGTGTATGACAATGTCATTGTTGTAATCTTTTCGGGTAATTCTGAGCCAACTACATAACGAACGACCATTTCTTTCGTTTCTCCAGGGGCTAATGTCTGGTTCACGAAACAAAAACACTCGGTTTTATTGAAAAATAATGATGCTAGTTCAGGCGCAACGCTGGGTATTGCCTGTCCAACAACAGAATTAGTTGATTCATTTTTAACAATAAAAATTGCCTCAGCAATTTCACCTGGACGCACTCTTTGTTTAAACTTCTTCGCCTTGAAAGTCCAAGGTAAGTTTGGATTTACATTCGTATCGAACTCTACCGTTACCAATCTATCTGGATCAACATCTTCTATTTTTACTTCCGACTGGGATATTTGACCTGTTTTACCATTAATGCCTGTAACTTCACATAAAACATTATATATAGGCACCATTAAGTACCCAAAGCCAAACATTGCAACAGCAACTAAGCCAAGCTTTTTTGCAGTTTTTGTAGCATTATTTTTCATAAGATTCATGAAGAATAAAAATAAATAAAACCTGCATAGAGACCAATCGCTATTGATCCTAAAATAATAACTACTAGCATATTCTTCCTATCTAGTTCTTTTTTTTGGGATGTTTGCTCTTTTTTATCCATATCAAATACTATATTCATATTTAATTTTAAGAATGCGCTGTCGCATCAGTTACTTTTGGAGGCGTTGTAAAAGTATGAAAAGGTGGTGGTGATGGTAAAGTCCACTCTAAACCATGCGCTCCTTCCCAAACTTGATCTGTGGCCTTTTCCCCGCCACGAACACATTTTATAACCACCCAAACCAGTATTAATTGACTAGCGCCAAACACAAAACCACCTATGCTAATAATGCTATTCCAATCAGCAAACTGGACACTATAGTCTGGGATTCGTCTGGGCATGCCTGCTAAGCCAATAAAGTGCATTGGGAAAAACAACACGTTCACAGAAATTGTCGATATCCAGAAATGTAATTTTCCAAGCTTTTCGTCATACATATTTCCAGTCCACTTAGGCAGCCAAAAATATATCCCGCCAATAATCCCGAAGATAATGCCGGGCACAATTACATAATGAAAATGTGCGACAATAAAATAGGTATCATGATATTGAAAATCAACAGGAGTAATCCCCATCATCAAGCCAGAGAAGCCTCCAATTGAAAACATAAATAAAACACCAATTGCAAAAAGCATTGGAGTTTCAAAAGTCATTGAACCACGCCACATTGTTGCCATCCAATTAAATATCTTAACTCCGGTTGGAACGGCTATTGACATCGTGGCATACATAAAAAATAGCTCGCCAGTTAAAGGCATGCCTACAGTAAACATATGGTGTGCCCATACGAAAAATGACAAAAATGCAATTGATGCTGTTGCATAAACCATCGACGTGTAACCAAACAAAGGCTTACGAGAAAATGTTGGAATTATTTGAGAAATCACACCAAATGAAGGTAACACTAAAATATAAACCTCAGGATGGCCAAAAAACCAAAATATGTGTTGGAACATAACGGGGTCGCCACCACCTGCGGCATCAAAAAATGCAGTACCAAAATACTTATCTGTTAACAGCATTGTGACTCCACCAGCTAATACAGGCATCGCCGCTATTAAAAGAAATGCTGTTATTATCCACGCCCATACAAATAAAGGTAGCCTCATGAAAGTCATTCCGGGTGCGCGCATATTAAAAACCGTCGCGATAATATTAATTGCACCCATGATTGAAGAAATTCCAAGGAAGTGAACCGCAAACACTAAGTAGGGAAATCCATCGCCTAATTGTAATACAAGCGGAGGATACATAGTCCACCCACCTGCCGGCGCTCCACCCTGCATAAAAAAAGTTGACAATAATAAAGTGAAAGCAAAAGGCAATATCCAAAAACTCATATTATTCATGCGCGGCAATGCCATATCAGGAGCACCGATCATAAGTGGCACCATCCAATTGGCGAGACCTACACCAGCTGGCATCAAGGCCCCAAAAATCATCACCAAGGCATGCACTGTTACCATAGAGTTATAAAATTGAGGATCAACGTATTGTATCCCAGGTTGAAATAACTCAGCTCGAATTACCATAGACATAGCGCCGCCAACAAAAAACATTATCAAAGCAAACACCAAATACATGGTGCCTATATCTTTGTGATTTGTAGAAAAAAGCCATCGGCCTATTCCGGATGGTTTATGATCATGGTGATCGTCATGAATGACTGCTTCGCTCATAATTTTTACCTTTTATATAATTTTGTTATTTTAATAAATATCGTTTAAGTATAATTAAATCTATTTTCTATCTCATTGCTTTTACATCGGATGGCTGAATAACATCTTTAACAGTGTTGCCCCAAGAATTTCTTTCATGAGTCATTGCCGCTGCTATATCTGCATCGTTCAATATGTCTTTAAAAGCCGGCATCATATTTTTTCCGTTAAGAATTAACATAATCATTTCAGACGCATCTGTGTTATTCACAATAGCACTCCCGCTTAAAGCTGGAAACAAGCCTTCAACACCTTGGCCTTCTGCCATATGACAGGCAGTACAATTTGCAGCATACACATCTTTGCCTTTCTCTAATAATTCGTCTTTAGTCCACTCCCTCTCTGCGCCTTCTGCTGCTGCAAGTTGCATTGTTTTTTGTTCTTCAACCCATACAGCATATTCGGCTTTGGGAACCGCCTCGACAACAATTGGCATAAATGCATGATCTCTACCACAAAGCTCCGCACACTTACCGCGGTAAACTCCTGGCTCCTCAATATAAGTCCAATTGTCGTTTATAAACCCTGGAATTGCATCACGCTTCCAACCTAAAGCAGGTACCCACCAATCATGAATTACATCTGCTGCGGTTGTAAGTATTCGTATTTTTGTGTTTATAGGAAGCACAACACGGTTATCAACGTCCAATAAATAGTTTTCGATAGTTTTCGGATCGATGCCTGAACCTAGCTGTCTTGCATCATTGCTATCTTTAGACATAGAACTAAAGAAACTAATATCGTCATCGAGATAGTCATATTTCCACTTCCACTGGTAACCCGTAACCTTGATTGTCATTTCAGCATCGCCCGTTTGTTCCATAAAAACTAAAGCTTTTGTTGCAGGGATTGCCATAACAACAAGTATAATAATTGGAATTATCGTCCACGTAATTTCGGCTGTAGTGCTATGATGAAACTGTTCAGCGACCGCGCCTTTAGATTTTCTATGGTGATATATCGACCAACACATAACAGAAAAAACAACTACACCAATCGCAGTAACAATGTACAAAATTTGCATGTGAAGTCCGTAGACCATTTTACTTGTTGGTGTAACGCCCTCGGTAAGATTAAGCACATTCATATAATCAGCCAAAGCTGCTTCACTTATAATTAATAACGAGAATGCAGTTATTCCAAATATAATTTGTTTTAATTTATTGAAAAACATTACAACCTTCCTCTGTGATTATGATCTTCATTTTATTTAACTCTTAATTATTTTATTAAGTTCGATTGCTAAACGTTGACGTTCTTGTTCATTCAAAAATTTTCCAATTTCAAGTTGCCTCCCATGTGATCGCAAAAGTAATCGGCTCGGGTACCAATTGTTCCATGAACGCTCAAGCACAATTTGTGCCCATGCCCTATCAAACTTGAATGTTTTTTCTGGTGACTTTCTACCTATTTCTACTCTTATATTATTTTCAGTAACACTTACAACTTCTTTAATATTACTGCGCCATGCGCTTATGTATAAAACCGCACCAAGAGCTGCTAGCTCTACTCCGGCAAATGGTAAAATAAGCGTGAGTCCTTGAGAGAAAAATCCCAAAGCTATACTAATTGTTATAAAAGATATGAAAAAATAAATTAACATTATTTGTTGCCATGGCATTGCTCTGTTTGGCATAACCATAATAGTTTTTTCTATATTTTTTTCGTTTGTTAAATTAAAAAGCATATCTGTCAGCCGAGTTATTCTTATATAAACAAAAGTATTAATTAATTTTTCTTACATTATTAATTAGCCCTGAAGTAATTTCATTCTGGCTAAATAGTATTAAAAGAAGCGATATATTACCCTAACTTGACCCCTGTTTTAAATGTTAAATCTGCGAAATAAACGCCGGAGATACCTTTGTCGAAAGGTTGTCTAAATCAAAATTCGGATTATATGGTAAATCCGCTATATGAGGGCAGTTTATGCGTTTTTTTAAGGCCATTATCGTCTGATCCGGCGTTAAATATTCCTTATCTAGGTGATTGCTTACCCAGCCACAAAGCTTGATGCCTCTGCCTGCTATTGATTGCGCTGTTAATATTGCATGATTTATACACCCTAGCCTTAATCCAACTACTAAAATAACTGCTAGATTTAGAGACTCGACAAGATCCGGAAGAGTATATTCTTCGTTTAATGACATCTCCCAGCCGCCAATACCCTCCATAATCAAAATATCTGAGGCAGAATCTAGAGCATGATAATTTTTTATTATTTGATTATGGTCTATCGATTTATGCTCTAGCTCTGCCGCTATATGAGGTGCCGCAGGAAAACGAAAGACGAAAGGATTAACCGCTTCATAAGAAACTGAATGACTGCATTGTTTTTGAATTAATTTTGCATCATCATTAATTAACTTTCCGTTTATCATTTGTGCGCCTGATGCAACTGGCTTCATGCCAACAACGTCAAATCCTGCATTCTTCAAAGCAGCCATTATGGTAATTGTAACTCGTGTTTTGCCAACTCCAGTATCTGTACCTGTTATAAAAAAATTTGTCATTAATTACGTTGATCTTTTGTTGCGTAATTTGTCTCTAACTTCATCTAATGGTATCGATGTATTGTTTGTATCTGGAGATCTCCACGCATGGCCATAGATAACCTCAAATGTTGCTGGAAGTTTATTATTTTCACGATATTGCTCGTAATACTCAAAAACTTTTTTTAACTTATTTTTGCCTGTTAATGACTTTCTTCTGCCGTTATTTATATTATTTGCGCCAATATTTTTCAATTCTCTCATTAACTGATGACAGTCATCGTACGTAAAAGTTATTATCTCTGTATTCAATACCGGCGAAATTAGGCTATTACGAACTAAAGCATCGCCTATATCATGCATATCAACAAAAGCATTAACATGTACATAATCATCAACACGACTCCAACAATCACGCAGCTCTTTTAAAGAGTCTGGGCCAAAACTAGAAAACAAAAAAACCCCGTTTTTCTTTAAAATTTGCTTAACGCCTGAAAAAATCAGATCAAGATCATTGCACCATTGTATTGTCAAGCCACAAAGAACGAGATCAAAAAAATTATCTTTAAAGGGTATGCTGTTTGCATCGGCACAAACAAAATGATCTTTAGAAAAAATAATTGGAGACTTTTTTTTTGAAATTTTTAGCATCTCTTCAGCGATATCGGCTTGAAAAATTTCTGCATTTTTATATTTGTTATGCAAAATTTTCGCTCCATAGCCAGTACCTGAACCTAAATCAAGAATTTTGGTTGGAATAATCTTCATCTGTTCTAGTGACTCAATCAGCCTGTCGGCTGTAATTTGTTGCAAAATCGAATATTCATCGTATGTATTTGCCGCTTTTTTAAATGCGGAACGAACGTTGTTTATGTTTTTTATGTATTTTTTATGATTAGATTCGTTCATTTAAAAATTTACTTATTCTATTATAGGTATCTTCTGGCTGGCTGATAAAAGCAGCATGCCCGCAATTATTTATTATTGAGATACAAAAATCGGAATTTAGTTTTTGAATTTGCTTGTTTATTTTTATTTTAACAAGAACATCATTTTGACCGTAAATAAAATGACATGGAATATTTATAGACGCTAATTCTTTTCTAAAATCTATCGTCTCTATCTCATTTAACCATGAGTTAAGAATTTGTTTATTTTTCTCCCGCGCCATATATTGTCGTATATACTTGGCAGTAGATGATGGATGAATATCGCCATAAGCTATCAAACCAGTGAAGTATTTTAATGCGCCAGTGTAATTGGATGATAATTTTTCCTTTAGCCCTTCTAAGTCATCCTGACTAATGACATTAGGCCAATTATCTTGATTTGTGAAGCATGGCGAGCTTGCTATAAAGACAATGGCCCTTATTTTTGATGAAAAAGTTGCAGCTTTTAATGCTATTAAGCCGCCAACTGACCAGGCTACCAGCACAGAATCTTTGGTGATAGCATCGCTTAATGTTTTTGCTGTGGAATCAAAACTGACATCTTTTGATCTAAAAGAGGTGTCATATAAACAAGGCGCAAATATTTTGTTAAAGCAATTGAATTTACGACTAAAATCTTCCCAGACATGATTTGTCATCCCCCATCCATGTAAAAATGTACAGTCCATACTTTGTTAATAACCTCCGCTTTGAATATTTTTTATTGTGTTTAAAAGCAGAGTGATATCTTTTTTTGTGTGCGACGCAGTAATACTAATTCGCAACCTAGATGTATCTTTTGGAACAGTTGGGGGGCGTATTGCTGAAACCAGAATATTTTTTTCATAAAGCGCCTCACTTACTCTTACCGTCTCATTAGCGCCCCCAATTATTATAGGCTGGATATGATTATTTGAATCGGATAAATAAAGTTCTAATTTTTTTGATAATTT
>CERB01129019.1_pt1 | contig 16243 bp, 17 predicted proteins | sample 356271 | NCBI WGS metagenome assembly CERB01 (sample SAMEA2621155, study PRJEB7988) | marine metagenome | isolation source: saline water (ENVO:00002010), including
TAAAATCAAATAAGGATACTAATAATTGGTATGACCAGCTGGGACAGTATTTTAAAATAGTATTGGTTCGATTAATTGCTTTATTTTGATTATTTCTTAGTTCGTTAACTTTTTTTTTGATTTCAGTTGAAATTTCCTTAAGTGATTTTTGATGGGTATGTTCGATGGTAATTCCACTAAGATCATAGTGTTTTTCTTTTCGAATATGTGTATGGATAAATGCTGTGATATTTTTTCGTTGATAGCATTTATTTCCAATTAATACGGTGTTTAGTTCTGGATACTTTTCATAGATTATTCCCATGGCTTTGGCAAAGAAATGTACCAATGATATTGTTTCTTCTTTTTCATCTAATAACTTTTTTAAATGCGTAATATCTATTTTTATTTTTGTATATACTTTTGGATCACTGGGTTTTTTCCAAGCTCCTATTGCAAATTTTCTAAATGATGTTGCTTTAACACGTTTTTTGATTTCTATATTAGCCATGTTATTGATGTGTTTTCCAGGTATGTGATGCTAGTAAATATATTAGATTAACCATTGTTTGATAATCTAGCATATAGTCTGTATCTTCAATGCCAATAACATCAAATCCAATAATAGTTTTTTTAGCTTTGCAAATTTGTTTAATTAGATAATTAATTTGGCTATAGTCAAAACTTGGTTCAGCATAGGAATTTGTGGTGCTACTGTAATGAGGTAATAAGCTATTGGCATGAATACTAATGTAAACGGTATCTGTTAGGTTATTTATAATTTTTTTGCAGTATGAATCCCATGTTTTACCAAGAAAATAATCTTTTTTTATATCGTCTTGAAATAGAGCTTTAATTCGCCCTTTTTCTTTGTTTATTATTTCTAACTCTTCTTGCGTATAATGTTGTATTCCAATCTGTACTAAACGTTTAATATCATTATGTTGATTTAGTATTTCAGTCATGACGGAATGGGTTGAAAAATTTATTTCAGGTAGTGATTTGTCTAAGTTTAGTTCGCTATTAATACTTAGGATAGAAAACGTTGGTACATAGTCTATTAAGGCATTAATAATTGGATAAGATGCCGTACTATCACCGCCGATTACGCCAATTACTTTATCTTTTTTTATCTGGTTTTCTACTTGATTATAAATGATTTGGTTAACTTCATTTAAAGTTGTATTAAATTCTTTTATTTCTTTTTTTGGTATTACTTCTTCATTGCTTACTTTTTCAGTTAGTAACTTAAAATGTTTTTTTGCTTTTTCATTTTGTTTTATAATGTTTTCATTTTGATTTTCTATACCAATATTATTTATTGAAAATTCAGGGATATCTTTGTCTATCACTAGGCTATTTTTCAGGAGTTCTATGAGCTTGTTTGTACTTATATGACTGGTTGATGAGAATAATGTTGTTGGGTTCCATGGTACTGGAATAAGTATGACTTCAGAGTTTGAATTTGTATTTTTATGTTTTGTCATGTGACTTTGATTTTACCATAATTCTATTTTATTTTCGTTATGTTTAATGGCTTGTATTTTGTGGTAGTAAATCAATAGTTACAAATTATAAAAGGAGAAACTATTATGGTGATTGAACGATTAAATTCGTCTTATATTGATACGTTGTTATCTAATGAACATGCTTCTTTGCAAGAAGATATTGCGCATTTAGATTTATCTTGTACGTCTAATAATTCATTGTCGTTTGATGATCGTATTGATGTTTTTAAATCCTTAACGCAAAGTTTGTTATTTCAACGTACTGCTATTTTGTCTGATGATATAGAATTTTGGTTTCCTGAGTGTGCTCCTTCTTATAAGCGAGATATTAAGCTTGCTGTTTCCAAAGAAAAAATTGATGCTTCTTTGGAATGTGTTATTGCAGAATTTATGGAATCTTAAATTTTGTAATTTTTTTTAAACTAATTTTTAATCCTGTTTTATTGATTTTTCTTGCTCTATTCTTCATAATCAATGCATGATTAAATGGATTGCTTTATTATTAGTTGTTTTTTTACTTTCTTGTGAGAAGTCTGGGATTATGACGTATAAGGTTCCTAAGCAAACAGTTACGGTTGCTCAATTGTCAGTTCAAGGCAGTTATAAAACGCTTGTTTGGTCTGTTCCTGAAGCTTGGATTGAACAAGATTTAACTTCATTTCGCTTGTCTAGCTATCAAGTACCTAATCAGTCTAATGGCATAGGTGATTTTTCTGTTGTTAAATTTCCGGGAGATGCTGGTGGCATATTGGCCAATGTTAATCGTTGGCGAGGTCAACTAGGGTTATCTTCTATAAACGTTGATGATTTAGCTTCTCTTTTTGTTCGTGTTGAACATCCTTTTTTATCAATTACTTTTTTAGAGTTACATCGTGCTAATAAGTTGTTATCTTCTGATGATATAGAGTCTATGTATGTTGGGTTTTTTATGTATGATAATGAATCTTATTTTTTTAAGTTAACTGGCTCTAAGTCTTTACTTCAGTTAAATCGTGAATCGTTTATTACAATTTTAAAATCAATTGCTTATGAATCCTCTTAATAAAGTTTTATCTTTTTTATCATCTATTCAACTAGCGTTATATGCTTTTTCAGGTTTATTTATTATTGTTCTTGTTGGCACCTTTATGCAAATTGATCATGGTATTTATTATGTTCAAAAAGAATATTTTCATTCTTTATTTATTACTGTTCCGTTTAAAGGGATTCAGTTGCCAGTTTTTCCTGGAGGGGCATTAATTGGTTCAGTTTTAGTTCTTAATTTAACCTTAAGTACCTTATTAAAAATTAAGTTTACGTTTAAAAATGTTGGTTTAATTTTAATTCATATTGGGTTTATTATTTTATTGCTTGGTGGTGGTTTATCTTCTTGTGTTGTTGTTGAAAGCCAGGTCTATATGGAAGAAAATGATACTTCTTTTTATTCGGAAGATTTATATGAAACCGAATTAGTTATTATTGATCCATCTTTTTCTCGTTATGATTACATTGTTACAATTCCTATTGATACCTTAAAACGTCAATCAGTTATTAAATCAGATGAATTACCTTTTAATATTAAGGTGCATCAATTTTTTGATAATGCACAATTATCGCTTGCTGATTCTCGTAAGGGGGTTGCTGATATGGGGATAGGTAAATCACTTTTGGTTAAAAAGGTTCCTATTTTTACCGTTGATGATAAAAAAAATAATCCAACTGCATTGTTATCATTTTCTAAAGATGATTTTCAGTCTGAAACAATGTTGTTATCTTTAGATATTAATGGCACTCAAAAATTTATCTTTGATCAGAAAACGTATTATCTTCAAATTCGTCCAAAGCGTTTATATTTTCCATTTAAATTAGCTTTGAAGTCTTTTACACATGATGTTTATCCTGGTTCTGATATTCCTAAAAATTATTCTAGTTTAGTTTCTATTAATCCCTATGATGGGAGTGCGGTAAGAGATGTTCTTATTTATATGAATCATCCATTACGATATGGTTATTATACTTTTTATCAGGCTAGTTTTGGGCAAGATGTACCCTCTTCTGTGTTGCAAGTTGTTTATAATAAGAGTTGGTATTTTCCTTATGTTTCTAGTTTAATTATTGCTTTAGGAATGGGGTTTCATTTTTTTATTCATTTATTGGCTTTTTTAAAGAAACGATCATGATAAAACGACTGCTAGTTATTTTTTTCTTTATTGTTTTGTTTCTGAGTCCTTCGTATGCAGATACGGAGTATGATACTACTTCATTAGGCAAATTACCGGTTTTATATAAAGGACGTTTACAACCCTTTGAGTCTTTTGCTAGGCAAGTATTAATTTCTATTCGTGAAAAATCGACTATTAAACGTGTTGTTGATGGAAAATCGCAATCTATCTCTGCTTCTTTATGGTTATGGGAAGTGCTTTGTCATTCTGAGCAATCTAAACAAGATCCGTTATTTTTGATTCATGATCTTGATATTCGTCATGAATTTAAGTTAGATGATTCTAAAAAACATTTTTCGTACTCCGAGTTAGAACCGTTTATTTTACAAATTCAATCTAAATCTATAGCGCTAGATCAAACTGAAAATCTTTCTGTTTATGAACAAAATATAAGACAATTAGCAGGTAAACTGTCTTTATTTATTTCATTGCTTCATAGCTTTATTCCTTATAACGATCTTGTTTTTTATGACTATGTTACGGCTTATCATAAACGTGTTTCGCGAGGGTTAGAGTTATTTACTGCTTATAATACAACGGGAGGGCTTTCATCTAAAACAGATCAGTTACATTTGTTGGAATTTAATCAGGATTTTAAACGACATAGGCAATTTAGTGATCTATCTCGTTTATATCTTTATCCGAATCAGGATGAACCTGAAAACTTGGAAAAGTGGTCTAATACAGGAAGTGAATTATTAAAACATTTAGACTTTAATCATCAAGCTAATCCTGTTTTATTAGATTATGCAAATTTAACGTTATATTTTATGAATTCTAATTATGAATCGTTTAATGATACGTTGAAATCGCTTACTTCTTATTTTAGTGAATCAATGACCAGTTATTCTAAAATTATTACTTTGGAATATTATTTTACGATGATTAACCCTTTTTATCTTAGTATGGTTTTGTATGTGGTTGTTTTATGTTTAATGCTTTTATATTATTTGTTGGATCGTGCTTTAATTTATCGTCTGGCCAAATATTTATGTTTGTTTGCATTTGGGGTTCATACGATTAGTTTAATTGCTAGGATGGTTATTTTGGATCGTCCTCCTGTTATTAATTTGTATTCATCTGCAGTTTTTGTTGGTTGGGCGGCTATTGGACTGTGTTTACTTCAAGAACGATTTTTTAAAAATAAATTAGGTTATTTTATTAGTTCTATTTTAGGTTTTATTACCTTGATTATTGCTCATCATTTAGCCTTGCAATCCGATACGATGGAGCAGATGCAGGCTGTGTTGGATTCTAATTTTTGGCTTAGTACTCATGTTATTACGATTACTTTAGGTTATGGGGGTACTTTTTTAGCCGGAATGATTGCAACGTGTTATGTATTTATTAATTGTTTTAATAAAGGTGATCATAAGCAAAACTTGCAATTATATAAAATGGTTTATGCTATTATTTGTTTTAGTTTGTTTTTTAGTTTTATAGGTACTGTTTTAGGAGGTATTTGGGCGGATCAATCTTGGGGCCGATTTTGGGGATGGGATCCCAAAGAAAATGGCGCTTTATTAATTGTAATTTTTAACGCTATTATTTTACATGCTCGTTTAGCGGGGTTGGTATATATTCGTGGTGTGATGTTATTAGCTGTTTTAGGTAATATTGTAACTGCTTTTTCTTGGTTTGGAGTTAACATGTTAGGTGTTGGTCTTCACTCCTATGGTTTTATGAATGAAGCGTTTCAATGGCTTATGTTATATATTGCTACACAGTTATTGATTGTTGTTGTTGGGTTTAATTTTATTAAAGTAAAAGAATAACTTAAGGAGCTTATAAAAAGCTCCTTAAGAGATGTTAATTTTATGTGTTAAGAGCGTTTTCAAAATCTTTTTTGATATCGTCTATATGTTCTAAACCGACAGAAACTCTAACCATATCTGGTGTTACTCCAGCTGATAATTGCTCTTTTTCTCCAAGTTGGGAGTGTGTTGTTGATGAGGGGTGAATAACAAGCGTTTTTGCATCACCTACGTTTGCAAGATGACTAGCGAGTTTTACATTTTCTATAAATGATTTACCTGCCTCATAGCCACCTTTTACTCCAAATGTGAAGACGCTTGGAAATTGATTATTTAAATATTTTTTACATCTTTCATGACTTGGATGATCTTGAAATGCTGTATGATTGACCCATTCTATTTTTGAGTGGTTTTTTAACCATTCTGATAAGTTGATGGCGTTACTAATATGTTTTTCCATTCTTAAAGGAAGTGTTTCCATTCCTTGTAAAAAGTGGAATGCATTGTTAGGGCTTAAACTCATTCCTATGTTTCGTAACCCTTGTACTCTTGCTTTAATTGCAAATGCTATATTGCCAGCTTCCGGGAAGTTTCCAAATGTATTCCATAGTTCTAAACCGTGATAGCGTGGATCAGGATCTGTAAATTCTGGAAATTTTCCATTTCCCCAATTAAAGTTTCCTCCATCAATTAAGATACCTCCTATACTAGTACCATGTCCTCCTATCCATTTTGTTAATGAATGTACTACAATATTGACACCATGATCGATTGGTTTACATAGTCCAGGTGCAAACGTATTATCTACCATGACGGGTAAATTATGATTATGCGCTTCATCACATATCGCTTTGATATCTAAGACATCTCCTTTAGGATTTCCAATCGTTTCAAAGAAGACTAGTCGTGTGTTTTCTTTAACCGCTGCCTTTAGTTTTTCTGCTGTTAAATCTTCGATAAAATCAACATTAATACCCATTTTAGGTAATGTGTGTCGAAATAATGTATCAGTTCCACCATATAATGATGATGATGCTATTAAGTGATCACCGGCTGATAAAGTTGTGATAATTCCGAGAAATATAGCTGACATACCGCTAGCTGTACATACGCCAGATGTTCCCCCTTCCATACTGGTAACTCTTTTTTCTAAAACATCAGTTGTGGGATTCATAATTCTTGTATAAATATTTCCAAATTCTTTTAAACCAAATAAATTAGCTGCATGTTCTGTATTATTAAAAACATAACTAGTTGTTTGGTAGATTGGAACGGCTCTTGATCCTGTTGTTGGATCGACAGTTTGTCCTTCATGAAGTGATAGTGTTTCTAAGTGATTAGACATTTTTTCTCCCTTTTTTTGATGATTAAAATATATAGTAGCTTATAATTTTTTAAAATTAAAATTACTTTTTATTTTTTTTGTTGAATTCGTTTAACCAATAGTCCATTTCTAATTTTTCTACTAACGGTTTTTTTGTTTCTGAATTTTTTTTCTGACTCGATATATATCTAAAAAATGATTCGGAATTAATACATGTTAATTTGTTTTTTTTGCTTTTATATTTAATTTCATTGTCAGATGATATAACGGTATAGTTTTCTTTGTGAGGTAAGGATTGTATCAGTCGTAATATATATTCATCAGCACTTTCTAAAATATCGGTGAAAATAATTTTTATTTGATCTAAATCTTGCTGAGACTGGTATGGTGTTTCTTTGTTTTTTCCATCAAAAACAAGTATAAAATAATCTTTCTTTTTTTTATTGAAATTACTTAAAAGTTGAATGAGTTTTTCTTCTTTATCTTTATCGGCTAGTGAAATATTGCTTAGCTTTCCAATTAAATTGTAAGCATCTATTATATAGTTCATTAATAGATACTAATCCCATTTACGATGTCTAATGATTTCGCCTTCTTTGATATAAATAATATCTTCGGCTATATTTGTACATAAGTCAGCAATTCTTTCTAAGCGTCTTCCATTAATAATGATATCTAAGAGGTATTCTGTGATTGTTGGTTTTTTATTTATTATTTCTAAAATTTCTTTTCTTTGTTTATGTTTTAACGTATCTACTTCTTCATCTAAGGCACAGATTCGTATTGCTTGCTTGGTGTCTAAGTCTAATAGTGCTTGAATAGATCCTTCTAGCATGGCTAAGACTTTTGTAATCATTTCATGTAAGAAAAATAAGTTTTCTTCTTTATATTCACTTAATGTTTTGACTGATTTTGCCATATTAACTGCTAAATCGCTAATTCGTTCTAAATCGTTATTAACTTTTAGCATAGCTATAATAAAACGTAATGTTTGTCCTTTCGGTTGATGCATGGCGATGATTTGTATACAGGTTTCTTCTAATAAAATTTCTTTTTTATCAATTTCATTATCATTTTCTTTTACTGTATTAATATCTTGTTTTTCTTGATTGATTAATGTTGCGGATGCGAGTTTAACATTATCAATAACCAGTGATGATATGTTTTGAAATGATGTTTTTAGTTCGTTGATTGATGTTTCTAAATTTGTAGTCATAAGTATCTCCTTATCCATATTTTCTACTTAAATATTCTTCTGTCCTTTTATCTTTAGGAACTGTAAAAATTGTTTCTGTTGTATCGTATTCAATTAGATCTCCTAGATAAAGAAAGGCGGTATAGTCTGATACGCGTGATGCTTGTTCAATGTTGTGTGTTACCATAATAATTGATACTTCATTTTTTAGTTCATTAATCAAATTTTCTATTCGGGTAGTTGCTTTTGGATCTAGTGCTGATGTTGGTTCATCTAACAGTAATACTTTTGGTTTCATAGCTAATGTTCTGGCAATACATAGTCTTTGTTGTTGACCTCCCGATAAATGACTTCCTTTTCTATGAATATTATCGGAAACTTCGTCGTATAGACCTACCTTTTTTAAGTTTATATCAACAATATTATCTTTTTCTTCTTTTGATAATTTGATTCCATTTAATATGTAGCCAGCTAGTACGTTTTCGTAAATGCTCATATTGGGAAAAGGATTAGGTCGTTGAAATACCATCCCTATTTGTTGGCGAACTAAAATAGGGTCTGATTTTAATAAGTTTGTCTTACCAAATGATATGTTTCCTTTAACTTTAAAGTTTTTATCAAGATCATGCATTCTATTTAATGCTCTTATTAATGTTGTTTTTCCACATCCAGATGGCCCCATAATGGCTGTGACTTTGTTTTTATAAAAGGATAATGACAAATTTTTAATTATTTTATTTTTTTTGACTGAAATATTTAAATTTTCTACACTTAATATTGTTTCGTTTGTCATTTTATTACATTTTTTGCGATGATACTTAATCCTAACACAATTATTATTAAAAACAATGATGAAGCCCATGCGATTTGATGCCATTCTTGGTAAGGACTAGATGCGTAATTATAAATTAATAAGGGTAATGCGTTAATTGGTTTTGCCATATTAAAATTTAAAAATGCATTGCCAAATGCTGTAAATAATAATGGTGCTGTTTCCCCTAATATTCTTGATATACCGATTAATACACCGGAGGTAATTCCTTTTTGACAACTTGGTAAGATTACTTTTTTTATGGTTGTATAATAGTTTGCACCTAATGCATAGGATGCTTCTTTTAGTGTATAGGGGATCATTTTTAAACTTTCTTCGGTTGCTTTTGCTACCATTGGTAACATCATTAGTGCTAATGCGATACTTGCTGAAATTCCAGAAAATTTTCCAAATGGCATTACAAACCAGGCGTAAGCGACAATCCCATAAATAATGGATGGTATTCCTTGTAATGTTTCGACAGCGAGTCGTGTTAGGTTATTTATTTTATGTTCTTTAAATTCTGCTAAAAATACACCGATTAATATCCCTAAGGGGATTGCTATTAGCCCAGATACTCCTACGATTAAAAAGCTTCCAATAATGGCATTTAATGCGCCTCCACCACTTTCCCCTACGGGGGCTGGCATTTTGATAAAAAAGTCTATGTTTAGGTATGCTATTCCATTTTTGATAATATAAAATAATATTAAAGCTAATGGGATGAGTAAGGCATATGAAAATACTTTTATGGTTTCATAAAAGATTTTATTTTTTAGGAGTCTTTGTTCTAAGTTAGTTTTATTCTGTTTCAATGGTATATGCCTTTACTATTATTTTACCAACAACATTAATGATGGTTGTTATTATTAACAAAATTAATCCTAGTTCAATTAAACTTGATACATAAAGAGGATCGGATGCTTCTCCAAATTCATTTGCAATCACGCTGGCTAATGTATTTGCTGGGTCCATAATTGATTTTGGAATAAAATTTCTATTTCCGATAACCATTGTTACAGCCATCGTTTCACTAATAGCTCTTCCAAATGCCATTAAATGACCAGCAAACAATCCAGAAAGGCTATATGGAATGGCAATATGTTTAATGACTTCATAGGGTGTTGCGCCTAAACCAATGGCTGCTTCTACTAAATCAGTCGGAACTAAATTAATAACATCTTTTCCTAACGTTACAGAATATGGAATTATCATTAATGCCAATATTAGTGATGCTGCTAATATTCCTACACCATATGGGATTACGCCTAGTGTTGTTTGAAGTTTAATAATTATGGGGACTAAGACCATTAAACCCCAAAAACCATAAATTACGGAAGGAATTCCTGCCAATAAATCCATGAGTGTTTCTAATGTGTTTTTTCTTTTTTTGTTTTTTAAAAAATAGCCAATATAGATTGAAATTGATAACGAAAAAGGAACAGAAATTAAGAGCGCTAAAATGGATGTGAACAAGGTTCCTATTATAAAGGGAGCTGCTCCAAAATTACCTGTATTTGGCTGCCAATTAGTATTAAATAAAAACGATAATGAAATTGTTTTTAATGATAAAAAAGAATTGAATATGAGAGTAAATAAAAATAACGTTAAGATTATGATTGTTAAATAACCAGCTCCCTTTAGGGTTTTAATGAAAAGTTGATTTTTTTTATGGGTTGTAAGATTTATCATAATTTTTATCGATATATTACTAGGTTTTTAATTTCTTTAATACTATTTTTTTCGCTTTAATAGATCTACTAGAAAAATTATTTTTGTTTTTTTTAACTATTGTTATTATTTTTGTTTTTGGTTTTTTTCTGCTTCTGTTTTAGATAATATTTTAAATAGTTTATGGTTTTCTCCATCAATTATAATTTCTGCTTTTGCGGCAGGTCTTCCATTACTTAATGTAATTATTTCGATTTCATTTTCATCAATATCTAAGGATTTTTTTAATTTAACATTATAAAATTTCATTTCAAGCTCCTTTAAAAATAAAATACATAACTATTCTATAACATTTTTTTTTGAAATCAATTTTTAATTAAAAAAAGCACCTAAATTACTTAGGTGCTTTTTAACAATCTGTTAGATTATGCTACGTTTAGAATAGTTGTTGGTACCCTACTGTGTAGTTATAGTCTTTCTTCATTTGGATACCTTTAGCATGTTGTAACACTGGTTTTGAAATTTCAAATGCTAATCGTGCGCCTGCTAATGGTTTTTTTGTAAACTGTATATTACTACCCACACTTGCTGTATAGGATATATTTCCCGTATTTGTTGATGTGGTTGGTGACATCATAGTTAATGTTGTATCACTTCCTGTTATATCAGATTGTGTTGAGCGAGTTAGTCTTGCTGACAGGCTCAAGTTACTATTTATTGCTTTTGCAACCCATGTTGATAAGGATAGGTTATTACCTAATCGATACTGGTTTTTATTTTTTCCTGTTCGAATAACACTAGCTATCTGTGATCCATATGATAGATACTTTGTATAGCCTATGTATGTAGTTCCTAACATGAAATCTGTGGTTCCTGATCCAAGCTGCATGGCATATGGTAGTCTAGATCCACTATTTGCTTCATTGATTGATCCAATGGGTAGGCTTAGCCCAAAATTGGCAATCCATGATTGTTTATCTGATTTTAAAATAGTTTGTAAAGCCGATAGTTTTAGGTCTGATAGTCCATTTGTTTTAGAGCTTGATGTTTGATTCATTCTATTAATCATCGACATTTCTTTTTCTTGATAACTTGTCATTATCATTAATGTTGTGTGGTTACTAACTCCATACATCATTCCTATCATATGCATGTTCATAGACATTGTTTCAGGAGCCATCATATAAGATCCACCCGTAATAGCTGTTGTTGCAATATCGTTATTACCTTGAATATTTCCATCCATAGCCATACTCATAAATCGATACGATGTCATTATTTCATTTTTGTTATGATTATGGTCAGCCATTAAACTGATTGGTCCATGTGAATCAACACGGCTTTTTGATAGATTATCTGCAAATATAGATGTTGATAAACCTATTAAGAGGCTTATTAGTATTATTTTTTTCATTTTTTTCTCCTAAATAATGTATTTAACTCAAAAACACCTTATCTTTAGGAGGTTTTTTAATTTTTTTATAGAATTTGCTTAATCCTTTTTTTTCTACTAGTTTTTGTCGTTTGTGTTTGGGTTTTATTTTTAGCGTGTTTTCTGGTTGTTTAAAAAATAATGTGTTTTTTAAAAAATTTAGTGTTGTAAGTTCGTTATGACAAAAGCAATTTACGGCATCAAAGTAGCTTGAGTTTGAATAATTGATATGGGTTTCTTTGGGTTGTTGTATCGAACATGCCATATCGCTACATTGCTCAATTGTATCACAACAACATGATTCCATTTCTGTTTGTACGGGTGTAGCAACTATGTTTTTATAACATGAAAATGTTAGACAAAAGCAGGCTAAGGTAATAGCAATATATTTATTTTTTAATTTATCCATGTGAGAGTAGTTTATCAAGTAATTCTTACTTAGTCTAAGTATAGAGAATTAATTAATTTAGTAATTTTGAAAATTTACATTGAACAGTTTGTCTTTTAGGTATGGTATAGCGTTTTTTTGTAATGGGGTGTGTTGTTTGTTTTTGGTTTCTTTTTGACTTGAAAAACTTACCAAATCCAGTAATACGGATAATATTATCTTTTATAAGGTAGGTAATAATTGTTTTAATAAGGTATTGGTATGCTTTTTTTGTTTCATTTATGGATGTGTTTTGTTTAACACTTAATTCTTGAATGATTTTTTTGGAATAATTAGTCTTTTTTTTTTCTGTCATTTTTATTATTTACTTTGATGTTTTGTTGACGTTTAATCTAGAAGTATTATAATTAAATTTCAAGTGTATATCTATCAAAATTTATTATTAACTTTTAGATCATCATTATTTTTGATGATTATAATGATGTTTTTTGCTAGTACCACCTATGCTAACCCCAGTAAACCGTTTTTAGGAATTGGTTTTTCTGAATTTAAAAAAGATTCTTTTGTTGGGATTCAAATTGATTATATTGTTCCTAATTCGGCAGCTGATAAATCAGATCTTCAGAAAGGTGATGTTATCTATATGGTAGATTATCAGCATTTAGCAACGGTTAATATTTCTGAAAATTTCAAACAGTATATTAGTGATGAGAAAGCAATTGATGAGCAATTAGTTTTACATTATGTACGTGATAGTTTAACGATTGCAAAAGATATTGATGGCTCTTTTGTTGACGTTGAATATCATGTTGATAATGTTTTGACAGATGTTAATCAATTAGTTGCTAATAACTCTCTAGCCTTTCAATTTAAAAGAAAAGCTGAACAAAAAATTGAGAAATTAAAGTTGGCAGCTAAGCCATTAATTACCTCCGTTTCGCCAAATATTAATTTAGATTTATTTCCTTCTATTTCCTATATTGCACCATATTATTCAGAACTGATTAATGTACTTAAGATTTATGATGGTTTTGAAAATCATTTTAGTATTATTGAAAAGTTTCAATATTATAATGAATTTTGGGATGATGGATTTAGATTGCCGTTGGTACGATATTTACATGTAAATTATGATAAAATGCCTTCTTTTACACGATTATTTCAACAAGAGTTAGGTTCTCTTAGTCCTCAGGAAGCTTTTTATCTTCAACAACGTTTAACTGATTTTATTTTAACTGTGAGTCCCGCTGTTTATCCTAAATCAAAGTCATTTAAAGCTCATTATGATTTTATAAATTCTATTTTAAAGACTTCGCAAGAGTATTTAGATAAGGCCTTAACTAGTTTAACCGAAAAAGATCGTGATTTTATCATAATAAAAACCCCCGTTATCTTAAATGAATTAGCTAAGAGTTTTATTATTACCGGTAATGACTCTATTTCAGATCATGATATTTCTAATTACTTTTTATTATTGAAAAAGGTTGATATGACAGCGTTGTTACATGGTTATTCAACTTTGCTTCAGCTGTGGAATCAAGATTGGTTAGATCGTTTTTCTGCAACGGTTGATGATATGGAATTAATTGATTCTAAAATTGAAGGTATTACAGGATCTATTTATTTTTCTGCAAAAACAGATATGGGACTATTTATCATCGCGGGTAAAGGTGATAATACCTATACCAAAGATATTTCCTTTTTATTAGATTTAGGAGGTAATGATACTTACCGTAATAATGCGGGCGGTTATACAAAAAATAGTGCTATTAATGTGCTTGTTGATTTACAGGGAGATGATATGTATTCATCAACGTATGATTATTCACAAGGATCCGGTTTTCTTGGCTATGGGATTTTAATTGATACTCAGGGTGATGATTTGTATCGTTCTCTTAGAACATCGCAAGGTGTTGGTTTTTTTGGGTATGGTGCCATTATAGATTGGAATGGGGATGATTCTTATTTAGCTCAAGAGTTTTCACAGGGTGTAGCTTTGGGTGGCAAGGGATTTATATTTGATCGTAAAGGTAAGGATCAGTATCAAGCTGCCCTATTTTCACAGGCTGTTGGGTTAACACATGGTATTGGTTCAATTTTTGATATTTTTGGTGAAGATTCTTACGTTCTTGGAAATCGAGATTTTAGTTCTTATGGTTCGGTTGGTATTTTTAAAGGTGCTGGACAAGGATTTGGTTTTGGAATTCGCCATATATCATCAGGGGGCATTGGCTTTTTGTATGATTATAAAGGAAATGACTTTTATGAATCGGGTAATTTCTCACAAGGCACTGGTTATTTTTATGGTTTAGGCTTACTGATTGATGATATGGGTAATGATAGGCATATTGGATCTCGATATTCTATCGCATCTTCAGCTCATTCTGCGTTAGGTATTCTGATTAATAATAAAGGCAATGATAGCTATCAAACACTGTATGGTTCTTCGATGGGAATTGCTTGGGATAATAGTAATTCTTTTTTTCTAGATGAATCAGGTAATGATGTTTATGATTGTTTGGATCGAAATTTTTGTTTAGCTCAAGCGGATCATAATAGCTTTTCTCTGTTTAATGATAAATCAGGAAAGGATACTTATAATGTAAATGTTATTAAACCACCTGCTACTAATTCTTACAATGATGGTAAGAGCTTTTCGATTCATATTGATGAAGGTGGTGACAAAGATGTGTATTCTGGTGTTGAAAAGCTTAATAATATTGCTAAAGATCCAGTTGATTCTTATTTGTTTCTTGATTTAAAGTCTTCTTTGGCTAAATATTTAAGACAATTATAATTATTGTCGTATAACACGGTCTATTTCAGAAAAATTTTTCTGATTACTTCTTATTGGTGTAATGTCAATTCCACCTCTTCTTAAAAATGATCCTTGAACGGTTAGCTCTTTAATTTCTGAATAGCTGATAAGTGTATCATAAATAATATCAATACATTCTTCATGAAAATGGGGCTTGTTTTGGCAGGTTGCTAAATAATTAAATAATTCTTGTTTAATCATTTTTTTTCCAGAATATGTTATAAATAATGTTGCAAAGTCAGGTTGCTCTGTCACAGGGCATAAGGATCTAAATGTATCAGTATATAATGTTTCTGTTACTATCTTATTGGTAAATTTTAATTTATAAAATGGCTTAATAGCCGTTATGTTTTTTTCGATTTTACTGATTCTATTTTCTAATTTATCTATACTTTCTTTGGTTTTTAAAATGATTTTAACAGGCGTTTTTATTTTTTTTTCTATATCTTTAATGATTGTTTTCTTTAATGTTTCTTTGGTTTCAAAACATGTTTGATTTAATGAATTTAAATATAATTTCAAAGATTTTGATTCAATAATATAATCTGATGAACTAGCATATCTAATTTGGCATAGTTGAGTTTGTGGTATTTTATTTTTATTTAACCAATATAATTCATAAATATTCCATATATCGATACCATATTTTGTTTTAGATCTTTTATTTGTACGTTCTATGGGTACTAATATGTTTGGGTTATATAGTTTTGGAATAGCGCTCTTTTTTCCTAAAGGAATTTTTGCAGAATTTTGGTTTTTTATAGTTTTCATATTTGTGTTGTTTATCTTAAATTTTCTTATTAGTATAAAATTATGACTTTTTGTTTACAGTGTTCTCATAAACTAGAGTTAAAAATTCCCGATGATGATAATAGAAAACGTTTGGTTTGTCCAAGTTGTTCTTATATTCATTATGAAAATCCAAAAATTATTGTTGGGGTGTTACCTTATTATAAAAATAAGATTTTACTTTGTCAGCGTTCTATTGATCCTGGTTATGGCCTTTGGACAATTCCTAGTGGTTTTATGGAATGTAATGAATCTGTTGAAGAGGGAGCTAAAAGAGAGGCTTTTGAGGAGGTTGGCATTACCTGTTCTGATTTGAATCTTTTTGTTATTTACTCTATTTCTCGTATAAGTCAGGTTTATATGCTTTTTACTT
>CERB01041881.1_pt1 | contig 15824 bp, 20 predicted proteins | sample 356271 | NCBI WGS metagenome assembly CERB01 (sample SAMEA2621155, study PRJEB7988) | marine metagenome | isolation source: saline water (ENVO:00002010), including
CACTCCAATAAATGTTCATATTCTGGAAAAGTTTTGCTAAAGTTTTTGTCTCTTCTGATATCGTAGGCTTTTATGTAATTTACAAAGTCTGCTCTATATTTTTCAGCACCTTTGTGTTCTTGTCTTAGGTATTCACAAAACCTTTGTATCTGGTCATACTCTTCCAAATAAATTCTTGCGAACTTGTCTGGTGAGTTATATTTCAACCAAACCTTCGCGGTCAATTCGTAATCAGATGCATACGATATTCTAGTATTCCTGTCTAACAAGGTGCATTGTAAGTGGGGTGGGAATCTCAAATAGTTTATACTTAGCGGTATTCTGTTATTTGCTAAATCTTTATTATATTTGATTCTTAACTGCATGATGTCTTCGATAAACTGGTCAAAGGTAGTCATACTTAATATGTTCAATGTAGTCATAATCGCAACATTGGCATCTGTTTCTGATAATACCTTTTCTACATTGGCCCGCCAGTAATCGTAGTCCATTCCATCTCTAATATATTCTGCCTGTTCTCCAATTGCCTCCGCACTTGTATATATCTCAATTTGTTTAACTTTGTCTTTTAATTTGTTACATGCGTCAACTAGTCTCTGTATCAATTCTGGTGTTGTACCTAGATTACTATTGATTGCGATAGACAAATCTGGTTGGGCATTTTCATATATGTAATCTATTACTTTCCAGACATCTTTACTCATAGTAGGTTCACCGCCAGTCATACGGAAAACTCTAAGGTGAGGAAGCGCCTCTGGAAACCATTTCCAAAATGCATCAACATAAGGATTTGGGTCAGAGTGTTTATATGGAAACTTTTCTACTTGCCTCAAATAGTCTAGATTACCAGAACCAAACTGTACAGGATAGTCACCATTCTTTTCTATATCCTTCATCCACTTAGAACTAATCTCTGGCGAACAATACGCACACGCGAAATTACATGCGTTTGAAAACGATACTTCAAGATATGTTGGAAACACATCTTTGGTTGGGTTATCGGTTGCAATAACATCAACCTTATCCCATGACCACCAATCCGCTGTCTTATAATGACGATCAGAAAAATGTCCTTTACCTTGGTCTTCTATTCTCCAACAATAATCACACTCTTTTGGTCTTTCACCATTGAGCATTTTAATTCTTTGTTGTTTCTTATAGTTACTATTGTGAAGAGCTGCTGGGTTCTCCTGTACCTCTTTTATTGGTATCTTATGTGGAGATGGGTGGTGGCATGAGTGGTTATAACCATTCTGTAAATATAGAGTAGTCTGTAACCACTTGGCAGAACAAAAAGACGGAGAGATAGCGTTAATCTTTTCTCGTTTTTCTTTTAACTGTTCTATCCAGTATTCATTAGGTTTGTTTTCAGACATCACATAACTCATAAAAATATGTCAACTCTGGAAACGCATCGTGCCAATTTGTACCTCTGCGTCTATCATGTTCATCGACAAATGTTTTAAAATCTTTTCTATGCCTATTTAGGCGTTCTCCAGTAAACCTATTTGCATCAACCCATTTCAACAATCTTTCAAACTTCACAACTTCCGCGTGATTGAATTCTTTGTTATATGACATAAACTGATAACTGTCTTCTAGTGTTTCTCTCATATCATCATCCATTATAAGACATGATAAATGAGGCGGGTTTGTCATGAACGGTGTATCAATTAATACATCCCCTATATCTTTTAGTTGTACGACATAGTATAAGAAGTCTTTGAATCTAGGTATACTTAATAAACAGAATGTTGTCATGAAACTCAAAGGAATTTTATGGTTAATAACAGTAAGAACATTCTGGTCAAACAAGTCCCAGTTAAGTCCGTGTCTAATCCACTCTGCTTGTTTCCCGAATGTATCTACACTAGCATATACTTTAGACTTTGCTGGTAACAAGTTACATGCTTCTGTTACTCTTCTATTCGATACTGATAAATTACTGTTCACATGGAAGTTAATAGACTCACCACGCAATCTATCCATCATATCAAATGTACTTTTATGTAACAAGGGTTCTCCGCCTGTTATTCTCAATGTATCAAGGTGTTTCCTTGCCTCACTAAACCAATCCCAGAATTTATCTAAGAGGGGGTTATCATCATCCTTATAAAGTTCCTCTGTACCATTCAACTCATACTGTCCTCTGTTTTCTGGGTCTGCGAGAGGATACACACCTTCCTTTTTTATTTCCTGTAGTAAGGTAGAACTCAGAGAGGGAGCGCAATAAGAACATTTCATTTGACATGTATTAGAAAAACTCATCTCTAGGTACTTAGGGTACACATAGTCATCCCACTTCAAATTAGCAGTAGTTTCTATGATGTTCTCATCCATCTGCGTGTATATCGGTGTAAGAGTTGTTCTAGGACTTACAGCACCAGCATCTTCTGCCTTCCAACAATAGGAACACTCATCTGGTCTACCACCTTCCAACATCGTTTTTCTTTGTTGCATTTTGTGAAGAGTATTGTGCATATCTTCATCGAGTTTAAGGTTCTGTTGTGGACAATGAAAACAGGAATGATAATTACCTGTCCCCAAGTGCATTTCTAAATGCCACCATTTCAGTACACAGAAACCCTGCCCTATCGCGTTGTTTCTTCTTGTGATATCATCTAAATAATTAGCGACTTCGTTCATTACACCTCAACACATGAGTGAAGATATTACTTGGCCCAGACCCCTCACACATAATTGAAGAAAAGTGTGTAGTGTCTTTTGGAAAACAAGAACCACCAAATCCATATTGCCCATCTGGGCCTGGCACATCCCAATGAGAGGTTCCAAGATTTGCGTATTCTTTTAATAGTTTTGATACATCATGATACGATGCATCTTGATCCTCACATACTCTATGAATGTAATTTGCCATTGTTACCTTAGCAGCTAACATCGCGTTCCTAGACAGTTTATAAATCGCAGCCACCTTTGGACTAACCATAACACCATTTCGGTCTTTAAATAACCAAGCTAAATCTGAAAGAGCTGGGTCATCTGTTTCTATTCCAAAAACTAGGGGGATTGTCTTATCATCAGCATCTTCTTCCCAGTTATTCTCACGCAAAAATTCAGGCCAATGAATCCAACCTTCTTCTAAATTATCTGGGCCTACTGTACTACGAATGACTATTCTTGTTCTATCTGGTACACATTCTATTGCCTTATGAATAATAGACATATCAAACTCATTACCATTATAAAAATGATCCATTACACTATAGTTCTGTACTAGTGGTGTTGGGACACACACAAATGCATAGTCAATCAAATCCCATTCATCGGGTGATATCTTTTGTTTGTATTTTGGGTCTTGAATCTGAATTCGGTTTATCGAATCACTTGTTCTAAGCATACGCTCAGTAGCCTTTCCACAGAATCCATGACCAAGTATTGCTACATTCATTCTTTGTACCCCATTGCTGTAAATCTAGTATAAGTTGTATTGTTAGGGCCAGGCAATTCTATTGCTGACTCATAAACCGTATTCGTACATAGATTCCACTCTAAAAAATATGCAAGTGATTTAAATGAACGAACATGTTCTGGTATATCAAGGTCATTCCCCTGTACCGCGTAGAAAGTTCCGCTTGGAATATTATTCCACCAGAAAGAATAAGAGTGTTGATGTACATGTTCTGTACTGGTGTTTATAACAACATCTGGTTTCTTGGGGTACTCATAGTCTTTCATATCTGCTGTTATATAAGTTAAGTTTTGATTGCGAAAGTATATGTCTCCGATTTCTTTACATGTCTGGTCAATATCAATCGAATATATTTCATCTGCAACTATGTTATCATTAAGCAAATGTGCAAGGACTCCATACCACCCACCAAAAATATAATAATTTCCGTGAAGGTCTTGAGGTATATTGTCTATGATTTCTGCTTTGGATTTTAGTTGTGTATCCCAGAAACATTCTGTAAATCGAGGGTTCGATTTTTCTCTGACATAATTAAACCATCGTGCTACTGTTTCATGTTCAATGTGCATTTCTTATCTCCGAATTAAAAGGAACCACACTCTTATTGGGGGTGAATTCCTTGTTCACTAAATTAATAACATAGATGTACTGATAATATTCTGCTACAGGGTCAACCTTAAATAAATATTTCTTGTTCCATATTATATCTTTCCACCAAGTATCAAAATCTTCTTTCCAATCTTGATAGTTTGGTGACTTCCTTTTGTTTTGCCATATCGCGTTATAACCAGTTCTATTAACATCAATAGACGCCCAGAGATGTTCATATCCATTCTCTTTTGCCCATTGAATCTGATATCTCGTGAGAGGCATCCCATAAGTAGTTCTTCTAAATTCTTTCAATGTGTGTAGTCTACACATTCTTAGTGCGGTGGGGTTATCTGTATAATGGTCAACCTCAGCTGCTTGACATGAGGCGAGTTTGCCATCTTCCCATAGGAGATGGAAAACACCATTCAGATTATCGGGGTCTAACTTCTCTTCAATGAGAGAGTCATTATCTTCCGCGAGAGCTTGTTCTCTAAATTTTTCCCAATCGTTTTTATGTTTCTTTTCGTATGGCGTAATTTTCCACATCTTCTTGGCTCTTCAATGTAAATAACAAAGCAATTCTATCTTCACTTCCATTATGTTCAACGGCATGTTTGTAACCGATGTTTATAAAATAAGCTGAACCATCTGCTTTCAAGTTGTATTCTTCTCTCTGGTTCTTAGGCCAGAAAGCATTTATAACATTATCAGTACCAGATATAGGTACGACAATTCTAACTGCATAAGAAGCATCATAATCAATATGCGGTTGTATTTGTTTTCCTTTTGGTAACCAATGTATCCTAGTTCTACAAGACTCCGCCTTGAAGTTTTCTGTGATGTGTCTTTGAATATAACTTCCTCTATAATGAGGCATGTCATAGTCCCACATGTGTTCATTACCAACTGGAGAGAGTTTGTCTGTTCTCTCGTGTTTGTTTTTATATACTTCTGTTTTACTCTTACCCAAGTCTAAACTAGGGTTCTTCATTTCTTCCCAGTATTCTGGTCTAAGGTATTGACATGGGTATTCTTTAAAATCATTATATTCCAGACCTCTTATAAAGTCTGCGTTAGCAAAATTAGTAATACCTTCATTTGATTCGTAAACATCACCCCAACCACCTTGGTCTAGTCTGTCTATGTAATGTTTTATCTTGTCAATATCAAATTCTATATCTAATTTTGCTACCGTGGGTAAATCTCTTTTTCTAAGCATGTTTCAATAACCGAATAATTTTCCCCCCTATATCCCAAGGGTGAAAGTTCCAACTCCAAGGTTCGTCATGATGTTTCGCGTGAAACCCTTCACCGAATGTAACCAACCCCAACCAATAATCACTTCTAGGTTTGCCTCCCCTATGTGAGTGAACAAAAACGATAGACCCTATCAACTTGGCAAAACCAGCTGGAGCCAACCATGCGTATATGACTGCTTCAACGCCACCAAGCGTCAACAAGCATATACCCCAAAATAATAATAAGTACCAATAATAACGGTGCTGAGTCTTGCATAATTCATCCTTTAATAAATCTTTCGCGTATTTCATTTTGGGTAGAGACATTACTTGCGAATAATAACATCTAATATATCCCCTATAAATTGGCGAATGTGGGTCTTTCTCCGTATCCGCGTGGTCATGGTGTTCTCTATGTTGTGCTACCCATGCTAGTGCTGGGCCTACCATCATAATATGAGCGAAAAACATCATAACATATTCTAACCATTTGGAACACTTAAAACTGTAGTGACTCCAGTATCTATGATATCCCATAGTGATACCAAAGGTCATAATTCCAAAGTACATAAATGCACAAATCGCCCAAGTCACAGGCGTACCGATGAAAAACATCGATATGACTGAAAGTTGTGCTATAGTCTGTCCTACCAATAAACTAATAGGTGTCGGACGCATAATTCTATCCAATATATTCATGTTAACTATTTATGTCGCTTTGGAAAGCGCCTATTATAAATAGCGGTATAGTGAGTATACTATACCATATGTGAGAGAGGAAGTCAAGCAGAATTCCCAATTTGGAATGAATTTGTTTAACCTATTCCAATAGAGGAGAAAGATGAGATTTAAGAGACATGTCTGTCTTATTATTGGCGGGCTGTTGTTCGCGGGGCCAGCTTTGGCCTCAGATACCACGAGTACTGTTAACACCACTACAAATAGCACAGTTAACAGCACTACGAATAATACTAACACCAACAATAACACCAATAATAACACGACAAATTACACAGGTACGAATACTAATACCAACACCAATACTAATAATAACACTACGAATTATACTGGTACGAATACTAATACCAATAATAATAACAATGTGAACACTACGACTTATACTGGAACTAGTACAAATACCAACAACAATAACAACACTACTAATTATACTGGCACGAGTACAAATACAAATATTAATACCAATAATAATACTATCAACAGCACTAGTAACAATACAAATACCAATGTCAATACTAGTAATGTAACTTCTACGAGTGCGGTGACTCAGAACAATACGAATAATAATACTAGTAATGTTACTTCTAATAGCACAAGCAATAACAACAGTAATATTACTAATAATACTACGACTAGCAACACCAACAATAACACCAATAATAATAACAATACAAATACATCGACCAGTACAAGTGATTCTAATGTTACATCAAACAACAAAAATGAAAACATCAATGTGAATCACTCAGACCAAAAGATTAAACAGGAAATCAAGTCGCCTCCGCCAAGCGCTATTGCGCCTGCTATAGGTGGGTCATACTCTCAAGACCTATGTACTACTGGAGTTGGTGGTGCGGTGCAAACACAAGTGTTCGGTATTAGTGCTGGTAAAACAGTAAGGGACGAAAACTGCGAAAGGATTAAACTAAGCCGAGGTTTGTATGATATGGGAATGAAGGTAGCTGCTGTATCTGTAATGTGCCAAGACGCTCGCGTGTTCAATGCGATGCTAATGGCCGGCACGCCCTGCCCGTATCGTGGTAAGATAGGTGATGACGCTTTGAATGCTTGGAAAATGCATCCAACCGTTGCGCCTAAAGGTTCTCTCATCGAAGAAGAAGAAGTTGCTGGATGGTATAGAGATACCAATGGACAGAAAGTTGAATATAATGTCTACAAGAAAGAGGACTTCTGTAGAGAATTCCCAGATGAAGAGGTGTGTACAATTGACGAATAAGGATATCCACTATGGAACCAGTATCAACCGCATTAGCGGGAATTGCTTTAGTACAACAAAGTGTTGAATTTATTAAGAGGAATATTAATACTGTTCAAGACATAAGACAAATCTTTGATATGGTTGATAATGCACTAGATGGTCAACAACAAATAAACAAAGACAGGTGGGGAAACAAGAATATGATTGGGCAACATAAGAGTGCTGCCCATGCTGTCATAGATGCAAAGTTGGCTAATGAACAAATTGAAGAAATGAAAAATATGATAGACATGAGATTCGGATTCGGAACTTGGCAAGAAATATTAAAGTTAAGGGCAGATAGAATCCGTGAAGAACAAGAAGAAGAAAAAAGACTCGCAAGAGAAAGGAGGAGAAGAAAAAAAGACATTGTAGAATCAATGCAAATCATAGGCATCGCTGCCGGTGGTGTCATACTGGTTCTAACGGTGTGTTTTGTTTTAATGTCAATATGGGTAAGGTAAAAACATTATTATTTGGATTACTATTGTTTCTCGCAGCTCCAGCTGCTGGACAATACACAGCACCCCCAACAGATGCAACATCACATACTATATGTGATGACTGTTACGCGAATGTACCACTAGGACATGCATTTCCTTTCTATGGAGAGACCTTTACTAATTCATGGATGATGGCAAACGGTGTTGTCATGTTTAGAAACCCAACAGACTTTAGTTTTCAGAGTTGGCCCGACAAGGGTTGGTGTTGTAACGGATTGGAAGTTGCAAACATAGCAGCAAACAAACAAGACAAGTTTAGTTTTGCAATAGCCCCTTTCTGGACAGACCTAATACAAAAAGATAATGATGGGGGATTCTATTCTAAGACTAGTGCCGATGGAACAAAATACTGGTGGGTGAGAATAGAAGAATACAATAAGAATCATGAGAACACATTTAGTTTGGAGATACTTCCAACTGGCGACTACGCAATGGAATACGGTGATTTAAAAGTTAACAATCACAGTATATTCATAGGTGCAATGGGCGATATATCAGAAGATGAATATATACAACACGAATTTTATGGTGTGTCGAACCAAACCAACTACATCTACGGTACAGCGGCAGGAAATGCTGGTACTAAAGCGTATCAAAGTGAAGGTTTAGCTTGTGCATATGACCCACTATCAAGTCAGCAATGTGATGGTTACGCGGCTGCATACTTAGCACAACAATGTGGCATCGACCCACTATATGACCAACAATGTACAGGATACGCGGATGCATTTTTCGACCAACAATGTGACAATGATAGTTTTTACTCTACAAGTTGTGACGGATACGATGATGCATTTGAAGATTTACAATGTGACCTTGACCCACTATATACAGAGGGGTGTGACGGTTACTATGAAGCACTCATAGAAGAACAACTCGCAAACATGGAAGAAGAAGAGGAGTGGTTAACAGATGAAGAAGAAGAAACAATGTACGGAATCGTTGGATTCGCCGAAGACGATGGAGGAATTGGTGGAATCTCAGACGAAGATGAATTCTTCACAGGACTTCCAGACGAATTCTTTACTAACGAGAGCCCCATCGACCTTTTCGCCACACTCGATATTGAGCCAATACTCATCGAGGAAGAAGGATTTTTCACCATGCCCCTTAATGAACTACCAGAAACTATCGAGGAAGAGTTTCGTGCCGATGCGTTGGAGGCGATTGAAGAAAATATAGAAGAGGTTGAAGAGTATCTTGATGAATTGTTTGAGACAGAAACACTCGAAGAGTTTGAAGAAATCTTTGAAGAGGAAATATTAGAGGAATTATCGGAACTTGAAGCAATAGAAGAGATTGCAGAAGAAGAATTCATCGAAGAAGAAGAGTTAACAGAGATTATTGAAGAAGAAACTGTAGAAGAGACCGCAGAAACCGTATCAGAACCTAAAACTTCACCCATCGCAACAAGAATTGCTATGGCACAGACCAAAAACGCATTAAAAGTTAGTGCGAGTGCGGTTTCCATGAGTCAAGAGTCATCAAAGAGTGAAGAGAGTGGACAATCACAACAAAATGGACAAAATCAATCGGGTGGATCGAATTTGGCTTCCGATTCTGGCTCTGGCACGATTTCAGAAACTATCGAGAGTGCCCAAATTGACCATCAAAGTGCTTCTTCCTCATCACAGAATAGTGTAAGCATGATGAATCAACAATTTTTTGGTAATGATACTCAGATTTTTTCAGATATGAGTGGAATATCAGTCGAAACACTAGAAACCAACGCGGAAATCAACAGCATCTCAATAGAAATACAGTCAGAACAAATGCAAACAGAGATAGAAAACAATTTAATTTCTACTGGAACACCTGTTAGTGGTGTTACCATCATACCAGTAGAGGTAATATCGGTACAACCAATGCAAGAAGCGCCACGAAAATCTCTTGCTGAGGTTATTTCAGAACAAGTGGCAAAACAAAAAATGGAAAATTCCAACAAAGTTGCTTCTGGACAGACAAAAGCAATCGCTTCACTTCAAAGTTCGGTAGATTTGGGTTCATATTATGAGTCAAAACTAACAGATGGGGACTTTTACAATGTCAATTACATTGTTTACGATAATAAGATTGACGATAACGCGAGACTATTATATAATCTGTCTAAGAGTAACCACGGAACAATCCGAAAAATGATTAGGAGTCAATACGAATGAGTACAGAAATAGAAATCGGTGGAGTAACAATCAAAGGTGGGCGAGTATTCGTAATTCTTTCCGCACTTGGAGCGCTAATAGGGACATTATATGGTGCTTTCGAGGTGTATAAGACTTATGAAGACATGCAAGAAGCAATAACTACCTATGAAGCACCAGATTTGTCGGGTATAGAAGAGAGAATATCAATCCTAGAGGAAAGAATTGAGTCTCAGAACACTACTTTAGCAGCTCAAGAGTCCATAGTAAGTCTATCCAGAGAGTCTATAAATAGAATAGACGGAGATATGCAATCTCTGTTTTCAGATGTAAGGGGATCAGACAAGAGACTTTATGAACTTGAAAGAGATACTAGTAAGGAACTTATTGAAATAAGAAAATCTATACGAGAACAAATCGAGGAAGCTCTTGCTAATCCACTTGCTGAACAATAATATAATGGAGAATGAATGGCTAAAATATGGAAAGCAACGGTATTACATACCCCAACTAAGAAAAGTACCTCTCAAGGTATAGGTGGAAGAGGCAGGAGTGTAAAAATTTCTACTTCATCGATGAACAAGAACAAAAAACGGTCTTACAAAAAGTACAGAGGACAAGGAAGATAACATGGCGCAATTATCGTCAGCAGACATGCGAAGTACAGCATCCGCTGGAGAGTATGCTTCTCAGAAGCGGCCAGACATATTCGATTTAAAGATAAAAGATAAGAGACCTTTTATTGTAGGGTCTTCTGAGTCTGCTCCAAAGGTCATAGGAATATCTTATGATAGAAAAAATGAAATCCTAACATATCAAAAACAGGGTAGTAAGACCGTATACGAAGCAAAACGGTCACAGATATTCAAAGATAAAGACTTTGGTGGAGGCGGTAAGGGTTCTGGTGGCGGTGCAGCCGAAACCGCACTTACAGAATCGATGCAATGTTATTATTGTTCATATGTTTTCAATGTTAAAAAGGGTGCATGTAAAGAAGTATCAACAGCACAACTCAAATCAGCAGAAAAATATGTAGACGCGAGTGAATCATTAGCAGATTGTTTGAAAAAAGGGCCTGGAGCATGGCTTGAAGATGATGTTTATGTAAAGACTGCTAATAAAGTTTGGGAAAAGTACGGAAGAGGAATGACCAGAAATGGCATAGTAACTTTTCATAGAGACTCAGCTTTTATGAAAGGAATATATAGTTCCTATAAAGCTTGCCTTGACTTAGATAGAAAGTCATCTGACCCACAAGCGCCAGGCTCATTCGATGCTAACAAATGGAATCCAGGCGATATCTGGGCGACAACACTACCTGTCACATCAAAACCCCTAAAAGACTTTCAAGGAAGTTGGGGTGAGTTAAATATGGAAGTAGAAAAACTTGCAAAGGCAGGAAAGGTTCTTGGTATATCACTCAAGAGAATAGGGAAGGGTGGAAGAGCAACATCAAAAGAGTTCAATAAATCAAGTTTAACCAAACCAGATATCAAATATGAAAGTTGGGGATGGGGTAAAACTGGGAACTTCTTTAATTCACAAGATATTTACATGTCATGTGACGGTGGTCTAATACAGTTTAGAACATTTAACAAAGAAACTTCATGGCAGGGTCAGATAACAGGGTCAGCAGCTGCTGGTGGTAAGGTGAGTGGAGGTAATGTAGATTACTACTGTAAAGAAATATTTGGTAAAGAGATTTATGGGGGAAGAGGAAGCGAAGCACCTCTTTTATCACAAATAAATTCAGACCCCAAATGGCCATCAAAGGCTTATGCACTTTATAAGAAACATAATGCGAAGAGCAAACCAAATGTCGCGTTAATCCCAGAAGCCACATTCTTAGAAAATTGGAAAGGAAAAGAAGAGGGATTTAGAAATTCTAAGTCTATGTGCCTAATGTTCCTAGATGTATTTGAAGGAACTGGTACGAGTAAGAAGAAAAAGGATGAACTTTGCAAGTTGATGTTCCTATACGCGAGTTCAGCTACTGACCAATCTTCATTCTTTGTGAAAATTAGTTAATATAAATACTAGTGTACCAATCGGTACTCCATAAGTCATGGGTGAAAAGACTACATTCGTTCATCCACCCTAAATGTAGCGGTGGACGGAAGTAGGCAATTCCGCCGAAGGAACGCATCTCTTAATACAGGAGGTGTCAAAAATGACTACACAGCTAAACTACAGAGGCGTTAAATATAACGGAACTATAACTCATAAGACAATCGAGTCTCAAGAGATGTTATATCGTGGCGTCAAACATAATCCCACTCTAAGAGAGCAATGGGTTCCTGCTACATCTGGAATCTATCGCGGTTCTAAGTGGAGCGTGTAAGCTAAAAAAAAGGGCAGCGCGAAGCTGCCCTTTTATCCATTTGTGTTTGGTTAACGGTTCTTGTTAAACTCTTAGGCTACTAGACCTCTAGTAGCAGCAAGAGCTTTATATCCAGCGGCAATGATTGCCCTAGACGGTGTTCCCAAACGGTATCTAGAGACACCTTTACGCTCATTGCCATTCCTGTCAACATACGCTGGGGTTTTGTTTAAATAAATGGCGAAACCGTTCTGTCGAAGGTGTGTTACCAATGCTCTAGCATTAGTTACGCCAAACCTATTTTTCATTTCATTCGCAGTCAGACCATTGTCTGATTTTTGCAAGGCTGAAATAACCTTTGTCGCTTGTGAAGTTTTTTTCATACTATACTCCGTTTCAATAATAAAAGTTAACTTAAATGTTAACCGCCCACAAATTCATTTATTCGCATCGTAACAAAAGTTCGGTGCGTATGAAAGGCAAATCTTCTCGTCCTTTCATTCTGCTGTTGGTGTATTGTGCAGCTTACCAGAAGTCGATGTTTTAATGGAAACATCTAAGTCTTGGTCTTTTGGTAGTTCAGCGATAAGGTTTATTCTACCGCTACATGCGCTTATCATAATACACACAATTAATATACCTAAGTATTTCATTGTTTTTGTCCTTCTAAAAGTGGGCAGTTTAAATGTAGAGAGATGCCCAGCTCTCTTGCGTCCATCTTTGTGTGCGAGGCCATCACTGCCCTCTGTAGTCGATGGACTGAGCCTTTTTCGGTCTGTATGTTACCAAGCGCCACTGCTCAGGGCTCCTTATGGTTTAACGACCTACTGTTTTGATGCATCATTACATGGCTATCAATCTTCAGTCGAGGCAGTTTATCTTGTGACAGGATGGAGTCTATGCCTAGGACTACAACTGTAAAATTGGAGCGGCGTCTAGGAGTTTCACCTAACCTTGTCCGTTGGAAACGGATTGTACGAATACCGTCCACCGCATGTTTATTTATACAACTTTCAACCATTATACTGATCTTTTATGCAAATGTCAAGCGTTTTTTTATATTTCTTCATCTAATGTTCCAGTATCGGGTTGAATATAATCAAGTGTTTCAAATTGAGTTTCAACACCAGCATGATCCATTACCCATCTTAACATATTACGCTCGGCAGTTCTATTGGAATCCCAATCAAGTTCTCTAGCACAGGAAGTGTGTTTTACTAGAACAACCAACCTTTCAATATCGGAACTATGTGAATCCATAACCTTCATTAAGAGATGTTGTATTGCACCACGCGAACCAGCAGCAATAACATATGCCAGAGTCTTTCCATCTGATTGTAATTCTTCAATCATGTCGGCATATTTTTTCTTGTTTTTCTTGGAGTCATGGTTGACATATTTCTTACCCAACATTCTCGCATCATTATATTCTTTATCTTTTATGTCCTTTTCAACAGCATTAACAACTTTATTAGCTTTGTCTGGCAGAATATTTAAACCCATTAATGCAACTAGCATTTCATGTGAATGAATTCCTAATCCGCCCCCTTCATGTAACTCCAGACAACATTTCTTTAAGTCACCAAAAGAATTAGTTTTGTTTTCAAATACTTTATCTTTAGCGTTTAGTAGATAACTGACATATCTTAACTCAGCTTCATTGAAACCTTCAATCCTTTCACTAGGAGTAGTAACCAAGGGAACCTTGTTACCAAACTTTGAACGGTAAGTTGCATTAGTAGTATGCCAACCGTCACCTATACCAACACCCTCAAAAAGAACAACCCTTAAACCAAGTGCTTTAGTATCACCCTGTTCCTTGGGTTCACCAGATGAAACAACCTTACCATCGATGGAATCCGCAATCTCTTGAATGTGGGCATCATACTCTTTCTCACGAACCTGTAAAGACTCGTATCGAGTTAAACTTATCGCTTCTGTCATTACTGGAGTTTGCTTCTCTATCCACTTCAGAAGTTTATTACACTTGACTAAATCATAACCAATGTGATAACTAGGGTATTTCATTTTCCAATATCCTTTATATTAGACTTACCGATTACTTGATACGCACCTTTATTGTAAGCGGGTGCAACCGTGTACCCAGATGAAATTTCTTGCTTCTCGCGTAACCACTTATCATCCTTAGTGCCACTTGTTGGGGCAAAGGAATTAAGTGATGGGTACTTACGCCTGTGTTCATTCATCTCTTCAAGACGATGATGAGGCACTCGCAAGGGTTGAGACTCAAAGGTAGTCTTGCGTTTGGGCGGATTGTTCTTCTTATACGCCCTACGCTTACGACCAGAGTAGTCATACCTCAGACTACCACCCATGTTCATCATACCCATTATAGAGACTCCAACAATTCCTCATTGGTAGTTTCCAGAATAAAGATACTACCAAAGTATTGATTGAATGTCTTTACCAAATGATTGTAGTCATTCGACTTCATCTCTGCGATAATCAACGACTGTGACTTATCGTCAAGGTTGAAGTTCTCATGTTGGCGTAGCAGTTTACTTGCAATTGCCAAGAGGTTAAAGGCATTACCGTCTGGGCCATCCAAATCAATAATGCGGTCACGACCACTTTGTTTATATCTTATCATACTTACTCTCCGTACTCTTCCCAAATGTCAGGCAATGCCCAACCCATTAACAAAAATCCCATCATTGAAAAAGCAAGACATTGACTAATCGTCATCGTGTCCTGTTCTAATCCACCAACGGAACCTATTACAATAAATAATCCTAATAAAAATCTCATCATTTAGCCACTCCATGTTCATTGATATTCGCTGTCAAAAATTCTTGTTCCTCTAGGCACTCCCAGAGTAATTTACTTTCAAGGCGATACGCCTCTTTCTCCCAAGGCTGGTCAAGGTATTTTACCTTACGCGATATTACTTTTTTCTTCCATCGCGTTCTACCCCATTTGCCACTACCAACCTCTTCCATCTCGAGCAAGACATACTGCTTGAGGTGGATAAATTCGTGTAAGACACATTTGATAAAGTCTATCAAGTTCAAGTCTTTTGATATTTCGATTTTGAATCTCCGTGGCGACTTGCCAACATAATCAAAAGGTTCAGCAGAATCATCTGTACAGTAACCAATCGAAGTATCCTTTTTGAAATCTCTAATGTGAACATCCACATCAAGCTTTCGTATATTCGGTAGAAGACGATTCATACAAAATCGAACCGTCCCAAACACCAATTGTTTTTGATACCTATTCCCACCTGTCACGCGAAGGCACAGACTCACGGCTGTGGTGCCTCCTCTAGCATTTTGTTTGCATACTCGGCAGCCTCTTCATCGGTCATACCCATTTCAAGACCTTCCTCATAGTATCGTTCCAGAAATGCTTCAGTAAAATGACAACTCATAACTCTATGCCGCCTCCAGCATAGAGTAGGGAACTGAAACCGAAGCGATTCGACCTTGCCAAGGCATCTCGACAAGAGCCTTCTTGGTGTTCATCTTGAGAATGACACCTTCACGCCTTTTGGTTTTCTGAACAACGACAACCTTTTGACCCACCGAAAAGGTGGCGGTTGCCGATACCGTTTTGATGCGTTGAGCATAATGAATAATCATACTCAA
>CERB01055476.1_pt1 | contig 15729 bp, 16 predicted proteins | sample 356271 | NCBI WGS metagenome assembly CERB01 (sample SAMEA2621155, study PRJEB7988) | marine metagenome | isolation source: saline water (ENVO:00002010), including
TCACTTCTGACTAGAACAATTTCTGCATCAATAATATTTTCTTTAATATTTTTACTTTTATCTTTGTCTTGAGAAACGTCGACGCATGCACCTAATTTTTGTAATTCTTCAATCGTAATTTTATCTAATTTATCACAAATAAGTATTTTCATTATTTATCTCTTAACTTATCTAATGGTAACTCATATGCTTACTTAGACTGTTGATATTAATCTTGATAGCTAGTTATTTTCTCCATTAGTTCTACGTCCGTAGGCTCTACTAAATATGTACCGTCATCAAATACTACTGTTGGGATCCTTGGTTTCCTGTTTTGCAACTTACTAATCTTCTTGTAAGCTTCTTTGTCAAAGTCAATATCAATCTCTTCATAAGAAATTTTCATTTTTTCTAATAATTTCTTAGACCTTACACAATCACCACACCACTCAGTGCTATAAAACTGGATAGTATTCATTTCTATCTTTCCGCTCCTAAAGGATCCGTAAGTAAAGAAATAATTTCTGATAGCCTACTTAGACTTTCAAAAAGTGGCTCCAATTGATCAAAATTTTCAATAATTTTTTCAATTTTAGGAATATACATTTTCATTTCTTCAATAATAACTAAAGCTTTTTCAATCTCTGTAGATAGTTTGTTTAACTCGTTAACGAAATATAAACCAAGAATAACAAATATCAAAAGTATTGATATCTGCAGAGCTAATATAGCTTTTTGCATAATCAACTAATAGCTTGAATCTTTTCTTTTATGACTTCTTTTGGTTGAACGCCTACAAATCTTTCTTTAATTTCTCCATCTTTAAGAATTACTACGGTTGGAACACCCATTACCTGATTAGCACCAGAAATTTCTGGGAACTGATCAACATCTAGTTTTACGAATTCTACATTTTCCATTTCGCTTTGAAGTTCTTCAAGTATTGGGCTTAATATCTTACACGGACCACACCAAGTAGCATGAAAATCTATAACTACAGTATTTTTTGAATCCTTAAGTTCTGCATATTCTTCCGCATTTATGTCTTTAACCATCTTTATTTCTCCTTGAATCAATAAATTGAGTATATAAATATAACGTTTATATAAGAGATTGATAAATAAATTATTTTATTTTCGTTTATTTGTAATCTCTAATTTCTTTAGAAGCCCTCTTTTCTTCAATCTTTTTCCTTTTATCATAATCTTTCTTGCCTTTAGCTAAGGCAATCTCAACTTTAATAAATCCATTTTTTTCAAATACTTTTGTTGCAATTAATGTATGTCCTTTTGTCGATGTAAGCCCAATTAATCTTTTGATCTCTTTTTTGTGTAGTAACATTTTTCTTGGAACTTTTGGATCATAATCTGTCAAATCAGAATACTTATATGCTTCAATGTTCATCTCACGTAAAATTGCCTCTTCATTTTCAATTATTACAAAAGCATCAATTATTGAAACTCCTCCATTTCGAATACTTTTTGTTTCTGAACCAGTCAATACAATCCCAGCTTCAAAATATTCTAAAAACTCGTAGGAATTTTTTGCTTTTCTGTTTTGGGCAAATACTTTCATAATTTAATCAAGGAAACAGAAAGGATTCATTCTGCCTCTAGATGTTGGATCAAGATAAGGAAGACTGCAATCTACAGAGTATGGATTCTTTAGCCTTACTTCAAAATGAAGATGTGGTCCAGTAGTCCTACCTGTTGTACCTACGCTTCCAATGGTGTCTCCTGTTACTACTGTTTGACCAACTGAAACGTATATTTTGTTCATATGGAAATAAAGTGTTGTCATTCCTCCACCATGATCTATAAAAACTGTTCTTCCTGCAGCACCGTAATACCTAGCAACTATAACTACACCTCCTGCGGCTGCTTTTATAGGTGTCCCTGTGCTTGAAGGTATATCTATTGCTCCATGAAAACTGGTTGTACCTCTTAACCTTCTCCATTTGTATCCACTAGAAACATAACTGCCTGTAATAGGCCATGAAAGTTTGTCTGGAGCGACTCCTCCAATTGAGCTCAACCTATCAATATCAGCTTGGATCGCATCTTCAAGCTTCTCTAGATCAGCATGCTCTTTGTCTAGTTTTTCTAACTGTTTATTAGCTTGATTTAATAAATCTTGGGCTTTTCTTCTTTCAGCTAAAACTTTTGCTTTTTTGCTTTCTACCTGTCTTTTCTCTGACTCAACTATATCCTTTTTCTTTTCTACATCTTCTGCATATTCTTCAGCTTCAATTGATATCTCATTTTTCTTTTCCTCTTCTATTTGCAAATTTGAAATAGAAGTTTCTCTTTCTACTTCACGTTCTGTAAGAAACTCTGTTTGTGTTTCAGCAAGTCTTTCAAATGCATTTAATTCTTCTACAATTTCATAAGCTGAATCTACAATAGACGAAGCATAGCCAAGTGCAGCTAAAAAGTCTGAAAGCTCATTTAAATCAACAAATAATGCTGTGGAGGGACTCATCACTCCGTTAATATATAACTCAACAGCTTGATCTTGAAGATCATCTTTAGCAAGATTTAGATTTTTTTGGGTTTCAAATAATTCCTCTTTTACATCAGTTATCTCATTTTTTATTTTTCCTAATTTAGTTTGTTCTTCAATAATATTTTTTTGGACAGCAGCTAGATTATCAAGTGACTGATCGTAACCCGCAAGGGCTTCTTCTAAAGCTTTTTCAGCTTGTACTAACTTTGCTTGAACTTCTGATAATTCTTTATTTACCTGATTTAGAGATTGGTCATTAGCTAATATGGCTTTCTCTAAATCTGTTTTCTCACCTTCATATTGCTTTATTTGATTAGCTACTGCTTGTAATTGCTTTTCTACTTCTATTAAACGTTCTTCTGCTGTAATAGCTTTTAAGTCATCGACGAGAATCAGTTGAGTAAAAATTGCAAAAGATAATAAATAAATAATTACTCTTTTACTCATTTAAGGCTTTCCTAATCCCAATAAAACTTGCAATTAAACCAAATAAAAATGATGATAAAATTAGCCCTAAAGTTAAATTAATCAGATATGTATCAGAAATAGTTATGTCAAAAATGCTCTCTGCAATTACTGAGCCTTTGGAGTACTGAATTACAGCCCAACCTAAACCTATAGCTATAGAAGTACCAATTAATGATTCAAAAATTGCTTCAAAAATAAACGGAAGCCTTATATATGTTGGTGAAGCTCCCAAAGTTTTCATAATTTTTATCTCTTTTCTTTTGGCATATGCAGTCAACCTTAAAGTATTAATTATTAATATAAAAGCTGCAAAAGCTATTAAAGTAGCAAATACTGATGCTGATATAACTAATGTATTTGTTAAGCTCAGAAGCCTGTCTATAGCTTCGCCAGAAGCTCTAATCTCTTTAACCGCTGGGTTCCCTTCCATTCTTTCAATGATTAATTTATAATCTGAAGGATTATTAAGGTTGACCCTTAAAGATGAGGGTAGGATTTCAAAATCTACTTCACTAACCAGCTCAGGTTGATCTTTAAATAGAAATTGAAATTCTTCTGCTGCTTCAGATTTACTAAAATAATCAACCATTCTCACTTCTGGATAACTATCTAGAGACTCTTGTAACTGTCTATGGGCAGTAGTTGTTACTCTGTCATCCAGAAAGATTACAACATGCACTCCATTCTGCCATCTTGAAGTATTATTTTGGACAACAGCTCTTCCAGACAAAGTTGTAAATACTAAAAAACTAGAAACTAATACAGCAAGCATTGTCGCTACTACAAGAAGAGGGTTTCTTCTCATATTTATAAAAGTATTTTTTAATACATAAGATAATTTATTCATTAATACACCCTAAAGGTATCTTCCTTGTTCCGCATCACTAACAATTTTTCCTTCTTTTAATTGTATGACTCTTTTTTTTCTTCTATTCACAATAGATGAATCATGAGTGGCCATTAAAATTGTTGTCCCTGCTCTATTTATTTTCTCCAACAAAGTCAGTATTTGAATGCTTAAATGAGGATCTAAATTCCCAGTTGGTTCATCGCATAATAATAATAAAGGATTGCTTGCCAAAGCTCTTGCTATGCATACTCTAGTTTGCTCTCCACCAGATAACTGGTACGGAAATTTAAATACGCTGTCTTGTAGTTCAACAAGATCAATTAAAGTACTTGTTTTTTCTTCTATCTCTTCATTTTCATATCCAAGAATTTCTAAAGCAAAACTAATATTTTCAAAAGTTGTTCTATCCTCTAGTAATTGAGGCTCTTGAGTAACTACCCCAATTTTTCTTCTTAATACTGGCACTTTCCATTTAGGTAAGGATGCAACATCCATATCAACAACTTCTATATTTCCTTTTGTTGAAAAATATTCTTTGTAGAGTATTTTAAGAAAAGAAGATTTTCCACTCCCTGAAGGACCAATTAGGTATACAAATTCTCCTTCAGTAATAGAAGTTGATACATTTGATAATGCTACACTTCCACCTTGAAAAACTAATGAAACGTTCTCTACTTTAATCATTTAATCCCTGTCTTCGCCATTTTAGATACTCTTTAATAAAAATGGAAATATCACCATCTAATACTGAATCAATATTACCTATTTCAATATTAGTTCTATTATCTTTTACTTGTTGATAAGGTTGCATAACATAGGAACGAATTTGTCTTCCCCATCCTGCTTCCACCTGTTCTCCTCTTATGTCATCCAATTTCTTTAATTGTTCTTCTCTTTCGAATAAAGTGATTTTTGATTTTAATAAATCTAGAGCTCTAATTTTATTTTGCAACTGTGATCTTTCAGCTTGACATGCAACAACTATCCCCGTTGGAAGATGAGTTAACCTAACTGCGGAATCTGTTGTATTAACATGCTGACCTCCTGCACCTGATGATCTATAAACATCAACTCTTATTTCATCATCTTTAATAATTATTTCATCAGAATTTTCAATCAAAGGAACTACATCTATACCTGCAAAACTTGTATGTCTCCTTTTGTTGCTATCAAAGGGGCTTATTCTTACTAATCTATGAACTCCTCTTTCACTTTCTAACATTCCGTATGCGCGATAAGATTTTACTCTCATGGAAACTGATTTAATGCCTGCTTCTTCTCCACTTGAAATCTCTTCAATTTCATATTCCATATTTTCACTATCAAAGAATCTTGTATACATTCGAAATAATATTTCAGCCCAATCATGAGCATCTACTCCTCCTGCTCCTGCGTTTATATTTAATACAGCACTTAAATCATCATATTCTGAATTAAATAATGACTCCTCTTCCAATACTTCAAGTTTTTTTTCAAATGCTTTAATTTGAATTTTTACTTGCTCTAATTCAGAAGTCTCATCTTTACTTAATTCAATTAATTCATTTAGATCATTTGATTCATTTTCAAGGCTTTTTAGTAGAGTTATAGTTTTTTCTAATGATGCAGCTTCTTTAGTAATTGTCTTTGCTTGAATATTTGTAGTCCAAAAATTTTTCTCTGAAATTAAAGAATTGAGTTCTTCCAATTTTTTTGACTTTGAATCAAAGTCAAAGATACTCCTTGGCAGAAGCGAGCCTATCAACAAGGCCTTCTATTCGATTTAATAGCTCTTTATACATAATTTATCCATGGCACTTTTTGTATTTTAATCCAGACCCGCAATGACAGGGTTCATTTCTACCAATCTTTTCATTATTACTTTGTTTTTCAACCTTTTTTTGTTTTGTTTCTTCATATTTAATTTCAGAAGAATCAAAATTAAGTAAAAGTCTAATTACTGATAATTTAACATTATAAATTAACTCTTCAAATAAATCATATCCTTCTTTTTGGTACTCTACCAAAGGGTCTCTTTGACCCATTGCTCTCAAGCCTATTCCTGACCTTAGATAATCCATTTCTGATAAATGATTTTTCCAAAATTGATCTATGAAAGAAAGTGATGATAAACGTCCTATATTCCAAAAATCTATAGAATTTGAATCACTATTTTCTTGAAATAATTTAATTATCGAATCAGAAATTTCAAGTTCTTCGTTTAATATTATTTGATCTAAAATTTTTAATTTATTGTTTTCATTTAATACTAAATTCAACTCTTCATTAACTAGGCTTTCAAAATGCTCTAAAGTTTCATAATTTCTTTTATGTATGTCTATATTATTTTGTAAATTTTCATTTATATCCTCTAACCATTCATAAATTAAATCCGATATATCGTCTGACTTTAGCAATCTTCTTCTCCATTTATAAATTACCTCTCTTTGTTGATTTAGTACTTGATCAAATTTAAGGACATTTTTTCTGATTTCAAAATTCAATGACTCTACTTGTGCTTGTGCTCTTTCTATACTTTTGGTAACCATATTTTGTTCAATTCTTTCATTGTCAGGCAACTTTAACTTATCCATTATTGATTCAATTCTTTCACCCTGAAATCTTCGCATTAAATCATCTTGTAGACTAATAAAAAATCTTGATTCCCCTGGATCTCCCTGCCTACCTGACCTACCCCTAAGCTGGTTGTCTATTCTTCTTGATTCATGTCTTTCAGTACCTATTACATAAAGCCCGCCAAGATCTAAGACTTCTTTCTTTTCTTCTGAAGTAATTTTTTTATTTTCATTAATTTGTTTCTTTATATATTCAAGATCGCCTAATTTATTTTCATTTTTTGCAGATAATATTGCCATTTCTTCACTATTCCCGCCTAATTTAATATCTACACCTCTACCAGCCATATTTGTAGCGACTGTTACTGATTTTAACCTGCCGGCTTGAGCAATAATTGAAGCTTCTTCCTCATGGTTTTTTGCATTTAGTACAGAGTGCTTTATTCCGTTATTTGTTAACGATTTAGAGATTTCTTCCGAAGATTCAATTGAAACGGTACCAACTAGTACAGGTTGTCCTTTATTATTTCTTTCTTTAATATCTTCAATAGCAGCATTTATTTTTGCTTCATTCGTTTTATATACTGCATCTTGATTGTCAATTCGGGAAATTGGTAAGTTCGTTGGAATTTCTACAACTTCAAGATTATAAATTTGTATTAGTTCTTCTTCTTCAGTCTTTGCTGTTCCAGTCATCCCAGAAAGGTTCTCATACATTCTAAAATAATTTTGATAAGTTATTGAGGCTAGTGTTTGGTTTTCATCTTGAATCCTTACATTTTCCTTTGCTTCAATTGCCTGATGTAAACCATCGGAATAACGTCTTCCTTCTAATATTCTCCCAGTAAATTCATCAACAATTTTTATCTGGCCTTCTGAAACAATATAATCTACATCCTTTAAATACACAGCATTTGCCCTTAAACATGCTGTTAAATAATGTATAAAATTAGTTTCTGTATTTTCATACATATTACCTACACCAAGTCTTGACTCAACATATTCGATTCCTTCTTCTGTTGGGTGGATTTGTTTTTTTGATTCATCAATTTCATAATGAATGTCTTCCTTCATTGATTTAACAATTTTAGAAAATTGTTGATACCATTTAGTTGACTCTTGTACTGTTCCAGAAATAATTAGAGGTGTTCTAGCCTCATCAACTAAAATTGAGTCAACTTCATCCACCACTGCATAAAATAAGTCTCCTTGAGTTAGCTGTTCTTTATTTTGAGCCATATTATCTCTCAAGTAATCAAATCCGAATTCATTGTTCGTACCATAAGTTATATCTTGTTTATAAGCTTCTATTTTGTCTTCATATTCTTGATTTGAAAAAATTAGTCCTACATCTAATCCAAGGAAGTTATAAATTGGCTTCATCCATTCTGCGTCTCGTTTTGCAAGATAATCATTAACCGTTACAACGTGTACCCCTTTTCCAAACAATGACATTAAAGAAATTGGCAATGTAGAAACTAAAGTCTTTCCTTCTCCTGTTTTCATTTCAGCAATTCTGTTCCTAAGTAAAACTAAACCCCCAAAGAGCTGTACGTCATAATGTCTTTCATTAATTGTTCTTTTTGCAGCTTCTCTAACTAACGAAAAAGCCTCTACTTCAAAGTCATGCTTGTCATTTTTATCTATATTTGTTTTAAGCTTTTGAAATGATTCTTTGATTTCTGAATCACTATATTTGGCAACTTCTTCTTCTTTAGAATTTATTAAATCAATTTTTGCATTAAGTTCAGTTGCAAGTTTTCCGCTTCCAATTGTTAGAGCTTTTTTAAATATATTCAAGTTTCAACTTGTACCATGCTCCCAAGAATCTAGATATTTTATTTGTTCATCAGATAACATCTCTAACTCGCCACCCATTAAGTTTAATTTGGTAGCAGCTATTTTAATATCTACTTCCTTAGGTAATGTATATACCTTTGGTTCTAATTTTTTATAATTGTCTTTTATCCACTCTGATGCCAAAGCTTGATTAGCAAAAGACATATCCATTACTGAAGCTGGATGGCCAGTTGCTGCAGCAAGATTAACTAGCCTTCCTTCAGCTAAGACTAATATTTCTTTACCATTATATTTGTAACTTTCGACATGTTCTCTGACTCTATCAACCTCTGTACTCTTGTTTTTTAGTGCTTCCAAATTTATTTCGACATCAAAATGTCCTGCATTAGCTAATGCAACACCATCTTTCATGACATCAAAGTGTTCAACATCTAGTGCGTGTAAATTTCCTGTTACGGAAATAATTACATCTGCAATTTTTGCAGCATTTATTGAAGTTTTAACTTCATACCCGTGCATTAGAGCTTCAAGAGCTCTTACAGAGTTTGGTTCAACAACTGTAACTTTTGCTCCCATTCCATAAGCTCGTTCTGCTACTCCTTTTCCACAATCACCAAAACCAATAACAACAACGTTCAGTCCTGCAATTAATAAATCAGTTGCTCTTACTACTCCATCCATTGCACTTTGTCCTGTACCAAACCTATTGTCAAATAAATGTTTGGTGTCTGAATCATTTACAGCTACCACCGGGAATCTTAATTTTTTATTTTTTTCCATTGACTTAAGCCTTATTACGCCTGTTGTGGTCTCTTCCATCGACCCCATTACTGGTAGATCTGTCCTTTCAGTATGTAGCAATGAAACAAGATCGGCACCATCGTCCATTGTTATGTCAGGTTTTGTATCTAAGACTGCATTTAGATGTTTAAAGAATTCTTCGTTTGAGACTCCTCTTATTGCATGAACCTCAATATCATTCTCAGCAAGATAAGCAGCTACGGAATCTTTTGTAGACAGAGGGTTCGATGCACATAAAGCAACATTCGCTCCTCCTTCTTTTAGAGCTAGCATTAAGTTTGCAGTCTCTTTAGTTACATGCATGCAAGCACCTATATTTAAACCTTCTAATGGTTTCTTTTTTAAAAAATCACTTTTTATTTCTTCAAGAACAAGCATCTGCCTCGCCGCCCATGTAACTTCTTCATTTCCTAATTCAGCTAATTTTTTATCTTTAATTGTTGACAATCTAATCTCCTAATAATTTTTTTAAATTTTCTATTGTTTCAATATCTTCAGGTATCATTTCTAATTTATCTGCTAAAGATAAGCTTAAAAGGTCACCAAATAATACTAATTCCATAAGTTTAATTAATGTTGTCTCGGATGATTTTGTTTCTATATTAAAAATATCAACTTTATCACCAATTAATTTTTGTGTTAAATTAAATCTTTTTGCTATTTGCGGATGTTCTGTTTTGTCTCTTAAAAATATCAAAGCGAAATTTGATTTACTACCATTAATGTCTGCATCCCAAGATAGTATTTCATTATGATGAACCTCAGGCATAGAACCTACATAAGCTTTTGATTTTGCATTTTCATTAATTTGAGTTTTCCATCTTGATGCCGCTAACTCCGTTAGTTCAGTTCCACCATAAATACCCAATGTTTTTTTATTAACTTGATTTGCAATATTCTTTGCTTCTATAAATATTTCTGAATCTTCTTTTTTATCAAGAATTGAGTTTAAATAATCTCCAGCTTCTCTTAATTCTTTCAAATAATTACTTCCCTCTACGATGTCAACAATTCGAGCAACTGCTTGGGCCAAATATCCAAAAGCAGCTCTTGGCTGAAGTCCTTCAGGGATTTTTATATATTCTTTATTGTGTTTTAAAGCAAAATCAATTAACTTTCCACCACTTGATATAACAGCCCAGTTCAAATTATTTTTTATTGCATCTTCTAAACCTGATATCGTTTCTTCAGTGTTTCCTGAATAAGAAATAAATAAACAATATGGTTTTAGTTCAATTATTTTTTTTGGGATTGAGTATGACTTTCTTACAATTATATTTTTTGAACTAATTTCGTTTGACAATAAAGAAAGGACATCCCCTGCAACTCCAGAACCTCCCATACCCATAACTAACAAAGATTCATACATAATTGAATCAATATTCTTTGAGTATTGAATCTCTTCTTTAGTTTGATTCCCCAATTCAAATGCTATATTTACCATTTATACCTTAATTATATTTGTTATCTTATTTATGAGTTCTTTAAGTGTCTTTTCATCTTTAGCTTCTGCATTTAAACGAAGTTTTGGCTCAGTATTCGAACCTCTTACATTAAACCAATAATCTTCACCAAAGTAAGTTATTCCATCTAATTTATCAAACTCATTTTCAAAAGAATTTTCGATTTTTTCAAGACTTTCAATGACACTATTTACTTCAAAATTTATTTCACTTGAAGAAGGAGGAAAATTATAACTTTCAATTAATTCAGAAGCTTTAATTTTCTTTTCTGAAAGTATTTGTAAAAATATCAAAAGAGTCACAATACCAGAATCAGCATAAAAATTTTCTCTTAAGTAAAAATGAGCACTATGTTCACCTCCAAAATCTGCATCTTCTTCTCTCATTATTTGTTTAATATATGAATGACCTACTTTCGATCTAATTGTTGTAATTCCCTTGCCTGACAAATATTCAACTACTGAAGGTGGAACATTTACATTATGTACAACTTTGATATTTTCTTTTTTTTCATTCAACCAATCAGAAACAAGGGCTGTCATTAAACTTCCAGAAATTAAATTACCAAGGTTATCAATAAAAACTGCTCTGTCTGCATCTCCATCAAAAGCAACCCCAAATGCTTTTTTATCTGAAATAACTAATTCTCTTAACTCTTTAAGATTATTTATATCTGACGGATCAGCTGGATGGTTTGGAAAATTTCCATCAATGTCCATATACAAACCTTCAAAATTTAAATTATATGAATTTTTTAAATCATCAATTACAGAACCTAAAGCTCCATTTCCTGCATCAATAGCGAAATTGATTGAAGAATTTAGATTTTTCGAATCTACTATTGAATTTAAATGTTCTATGTATTGTTTAATTATATTCTCTTTTTTAAAAGCCTTTTCTATATCAATTTTTATATTTAGATTTTCTACTTTTTCTTTTATATCTAATAAGCCAGTTTCTATTCCTATAGGCTTTGCACCTGAATTACAGAATTTTAGACCCGTCCATTCTTTTGGATTGTGAGAAGCTGTAATAATAATTCCTGGTAAATTTTTCAATCCAGATATTGAGTAGACAACATCTGTAGGGACAGTGCCTATATAAAAAATATTTTTATTTTTTTTCTTTATTCCAGAACTAATGGCGTTAAACATTTCTTCATTTGATAATCTTCCATCATGGCCAACGATTATTTCGTCAGATTTAACAAAATCAGCGAATGCATAGCCTATTTTATATGCAATTTCCGGGGTTAAGGTGTCACCATATATGCCTCTTATGTCATAAGCTTTAAAAATTAAATCAAGTTTATTTACATTCATTATTTAGTTATTGTAATGATAATGGGAGCCAACTTTACAGTTAATAATTTTTCAGTCGTTATTCCTGTTCATAATGAGGAAGAAATTATCTTACATTCTGCCCATGAAGTATATGAAATGTGCAAAAAAACAAACCTGAGTTTTGAAGTAATATTTTCAGAAAATGGTTCAAAAGATAAAACTTTGGCTTTAATTAATGAATTTTCTATTAACAAAAAAGAATGCACTGTAATTACTAATGAAGTTGCAAATTACGGAATGGGTTTAAAAAATGGATTTCTTAAAGCAAATAATGAAATTATTATTTCTTTTGATATTGACTATTATTCAAAAGATTTTTTAAATAATTCTCTTACCCTAAATGAGGATTTTTCAGCAATTACTGCATCTAAGAGACTAAATGACTCAGAAGATAGTAGAAAAATGATTAGAAAAATGGCAACAAATTTTTTTGTTGTTATTTTAAAATTATTTTTTAATACATCCTTGTCTGATACTCATGGTATGAAAGCAATCAGAAAAGTTTCATCTGATAAACATATTATGAAAACTGTTTCAACTCAAGACTTATTTGATACAGAACTATTAATAAGAATTGAAAAATCTGGAGATAAAATCTTAGAGGTTCCTGCAATTGTTAATGAGATTAGACCCAGCGTTTCAGTAATTTATAAAAGAATTCCTAGAACAATATATAGTTTAATTAAATTAAGAATTCAATTATTTAAAGAATCCTTAAATACAAATAATTTATAAATTAGATACTTCAAAGGCAGAATTGATCCATGAATTATTATGGTTGCAGCTAGAAATTGAAGTTCCTTCTCTTGTATAGATGGTTTAAATCTATCAATAAGATACCAAATAAATAATGGAATTATAAGATTTATCAAATTTGTAAATAAAAAATTTGTGAATTCTTTTATTTTTCCTCTTCTAATGGATAGTTTAAATATAATTTTCCTAGAGAGAAAATAAGATACAACTACTCCTATAGAAAAAGCAAATACGTTTGTTAGGTAAGTCCTAAGTGGAAATTCAATAGAACTTAAAATAAAAAATTGAAAAATATAATTTATGCCTAAGCCAAAAACTAAATTAAAACCACCAACAATATAAGTTCTTATTAATTGAGCAAAAGAGGAATCTCCAGATAAAAAAGGCATTTTTCTTGCTATTGAAAGTATCTTCTCATACATTGCTTTTTATTCTCCAAACAATTATTAAAGATAAGAGTAATGTAAATAATGCAAAATAGAAAGAATAAGCTTCAATATGAACTTTCTCAAAAGATAAAATTACATTTTCACTATATGGAACAATTGTCATAAATGAGGGAGCAATCCTATAAGGACCCAAACCATCATTTATTTTCCAATTAGGAAAATAAGATATTTTAATAATATGAAGCTCATTAGGTTTATTTGTAGTAAATTTTATTTCATCAGATGAAATTTTTAAATCACTAATTATCAAATTAACTTCATCTGAAGATTTTATATTTACTCCCAGTGGTAGTTCTACAGTTCTATATTTATCAAGTTGGCGAAAATTAATATACGCTTTTTCAAAAAAATTTTCATATTCCGTATCTCTAAATATAGAACTGCTGGTTCTTTCGTAAAATGAAATTCGTGGAAATATTTCTAATGTTTGGTTAACTAATTCAATTTTATTTGTTTCAATTTTAAAAACTGTAAAAGGTTCTGATGAGAATAATAAATCTAAATCTTTATCATTAATTGCTTTATCAGTAATAGAATCCGTATAAGTAATAAAATAATCAATTCCCAGTTCTTTTAAATAGTCAACTCCCTTTTGAAAATCATTATTTATATATGAAAGTCCCCCGACTGGATTTGATGGCCTATCAGCAAGGCCTGAAACAGCTATAAAATGAAAAGGTGTCGTGATGCTTGAGTCAAATAAAAGACCCTCCATACTGGTGTGGTCTGTAAATAAAGGAATTGTCATAAGAACCATGGGCGTACCATATCTATTTAAATCAGCATTTGGTTCCCACATAATTCGACCTGGAGGTAATTTTTCTAATGATGAATAAAGTCCCTCTATCTCTTTCCAATCTTCTTTACCCTCATATCCCGTAAAATTCCAATTCACCCAATGTGGTAAGAATGAAACTGAAGAAATAACAAAAACAAATACACCTAAAGAAAATAATCTATATGTAGAACTATAAAAAAGGATTGCTCCTAAAGAAGTTAATCCAATTATTGAGAAAATAAATAATTTATATGTATTGAATTCAATCCACTTATCATAAAATATATACAAACAAAGAAACGTTGAAGAAAGGATTATGAGATTTGTGATTAACTTACCTTGTTGTAATTGAAGAATATCTGTTAATAACAAATCTAACATTTTGAAAAAAATAATTATTATTCCTAAATTAAAAAAAGGAACCAATCTTCCATTCCATAAAGACCCTTCTGGTATATAAAAATATAGAACTACTGATATAAATACTAGATAAAATTCAAAAACAGAAAATATATTATTTTTTCTTAATTTATATAGATTAAACCTGCCTAAAAGAAGTAACAGTAATAGAAATGAATATGGCAAAATATCAGGTTTAATGAGATCCTTAATTCTTGTATATGGCGTGTAGCTCATATTTGTTGTAAATTCTAAATTATAAATTAATGGAACGATAAATCTAGTTACCATTGTTGTAAATATAAGAATTGATAAAAGTTTTAATTCAATTTTTTCTTTACAAACTAACCAATAAATTGAATAAGCAGGAATATACAAAATAAATGGAATTAAATGTGATAAAAGACATAAAGATAAAAAAATCGAGCTTATTGGGACTCTGTATATATGTTTCGATTTAGCAATAAAATAAATAGCTAAATTCGCAAAAGCTAAGGAGTAAGTAAAAGAAAACTGCCCTGCAAGAGTAGAAGCTAAATTACCTCCGTATATGGTAAATGACTCAGTCAATGCAAACATTAAACCTGCCACAATACCGATATGTGAAAATAATTTATCTTCTTTTCTAAATAATTTCTCAACTGAATAAACAATAAGAATAATTGACCCAGAAACCATCAATTTAAAAGCTACTCCGTAAGGAATTATTAAGTTCAAGAAAAAAGTTAAAATAGCTGGGAATGGAAAATAGAAATAATAAAGAGGATACCCAGCAAACCAATCGTTCGACCAGCCATTTATCTTAAAGCTTGATGCAATATTCTCTATAAAATATTTTACATGTACTACGTGTGCACCCATATCGCCACCAGTAGGAGTATTATTTATAAAAATTAAATCTACCCTAAGCAGAATTAAAATCAATGAATAATAAATAACCTGAGCTAAATCAATATTTGTTAATTGTTTATTGAATGATTTCATTTAATATTTTTCCTATATATTTAGTTTTTCTTTTACCAGATTCAGTCCATTCAGCATACCAATAAGGACCGTGCGGACAGGAATTACATGACTCTCTTCCACATTTAATATTCTTGCTTCTGTAGGATATTTTTTTTGGATTTAAATCCCCACCTAGCTTATTATCAATTAAAAGTTTTAATCTTTTTAAATCTGATTCTTCTAATTCTGCAATTGCTTCTATGATTTCTTTATCTACCATTATTAAAATGTTACATGAATATCTAATAGAGTTAATTTAAGTATATGAAAAAAATTGTTTATTTATCAGGAGGTATAGGAGGAGCTAAGCTTGGAAAAGGCTTTTATCACTCAAAGGGTATAGATTTAACAATCATTATTAATACTGGTGATGATGAAATAATACATGGAGTTCCTCTTTCACCAGATATTGACTCTGTAATGTATGCGTTAGCTGGTATTGAGGGTGAAATGGGTTGGGGCGTAGCAAACGACACATTTTCTGTAAGTGATGAATATAAAAAATTTATTCCCCAAAATTTTAGTATTGGCGACAAAGACTTAGCATTAAACCTTTATAGGAATCAATTACTTTCGGA
>CERB01180263.1_pt1 | contig 15448 bp, 16 predicted proteins | sample 356271 | NCBI WGS metagenome assembly CERB01 (sample SAMEA2621155, study PRJEB7988) | marine metagenome | isolation source: saline water (ENVO:00002010), including
GTGCCGGGAGCGGGACTTGAACCCGCGACCTTCGGATGTCTCAGACACTCAAAGCAGGCTGTTGCGCTCATGACTAGTTTCAACAAAAATCATATTTCCATCAAAAATTACCCTATGAGTCCGACGCGCTACCAACTACGCCACCCCGGCAGTAAGTCGGTCGAGTGACAACAACCATTTGAGTATAACCGTCCACCAAATGAGTTTTTTTGGGAACTTGTTACATCAGTACACTTGATGAGTAGTTCGTCATCGGAAGGACGTGGTCGACGTTGATACAGCCCTACGTGCTAACGCTTACAATGACCGTAAGCGTAGATCTAGTGGCGATAAAAAAGATGGTAAGAACACGCCGAAAAAGATTGAGGATTTTGATCCTGCCGCGCATGCAGTAAAAGAAGTTGCAGATGCTTATTCAATGTGGCTTGTAATTATTTATGGTACTGCAGTTGCATTAGCAATACGTTACTTATTGATGCCAGAAATGGATGAACCAGGAGCCATATTATATCTTGTTCCATTGTTATTATGTGCTACAATAATACCTCTCCATAAAATTATAATTCCGAGGAAATACAGTGAATTATACACTAATGGAAATTGGTTTAGAGCAGTCTTCTTATTCATTTTCACTTGGTTAGCATTTTCATTCATTGTTTCAAATCCTCCTCTAGCAGATATCGCACCCCCTACTCTTGCTGGTGGAATCGATATTGAACAAACAGAAGGAATTGAAGAAACTTCATGGAAGAATGGCGTATATACAATTAATTTGAATCAAGATACTGTTGAGGTGGTTATGGGTATGGCTGTAAGAGATAATGTAGATGCAGAATCTGTGAACATTAATGCTGTAATATATTACAGAGGAGAAATTGTACAAGATTTGGCTAACGGAACTACTATTTCACATACAGAAGAAATGGAGATGTTTGATTCAATTAATAACTGGACCAGAGGAAATAAAGTGAGTCCCCATCAAAGTGACATAGGCCTGGCATGGGATTTAGGAACTTTAGACCCTGGAGAATATACTATTGAGATTACATTGACTGAAGAAGGATCTCCTTGGATTAATACTACTGAATTAGTTTATACAATTTCAATAGCTCAAACTACAGTTCTTGGTTGATTTGAGAGCAAATCATTGCAGTCATAGCGTCTAGTTGTAGAGATTCACCTCCTCCTTCAACCATTCTAAAATCTGTTTCAGCCATTACTTCAGTAACCTTAAGTTTCTGACTCTCATCAAAAAATGTGACACTTCCTAATTCTCGATGTAATTGATTAACTAAGTCAGTTCCAGCTAATCCAAACCTATCTAACAATTCTCTAAGTCTTCTTCTAGCTGGTTGGAAACCATCTTGTTGACAGGCTAAGAAATATCCATGTAATTCTTCGGGAGGTGCTGTTGCTGTTGTTTCATAAATCAATTCTCTCGTAACATTGCTATCTAAAGACGCAGCAACTTGCAGTGAAGTAATGGCTTTCCTTAAATCACCTAAAGAAACATGAACAATAGCATCTGCTGCTTCTGGATGAAGTTCAATTTTTTCCTCGCTAGCGACATTTACAATCATGTCTCTAACTTGGTCTTCAGGTAATGGACGGAATCTGAAAACTGCGCATCTAGATTGGATTGGTTCAATAATTTTAGATGAATAGTTACATGACAAAATAAATCTACAAGTTTCTGCATATTGCTCCATAATTCTCCTAAGTGCTCCTTGAGCATCGGGAGTTAATGCATCAGCCTCATCAAGAAAAATTACTTTGAAATTGGTTCCAGGTACTGGAGCGGTGCGAGCAAAGGATTTTACTTTGGTTCTAATAGATTCCAATTTCCTCTCATCACTAGCGTTCATTTCCAACATATTCGTTCTGTATCCTTCACCAAATACGTCCCTAGCTAGAGCTATTGCAGCAGTAGTCTTACCTGTCCCAGGAGGTCCAGCAAACAATAAATGCGGGAATGTTCGCTTCTCAGCATATGCTTTGAGTCTTTCAACTACAGCCCGCTGTCCTTTGATGTCACCCACTGTTCGCGGGCGATGACGCTCAACCCAAAGTTCACTCATAGCAAAGTTACATCAAAGGCGGTTGTCCTTGAAGTTTTGTAGAGATGTACTCTAAGAATTAGTATCCTTCATCTGCGTTTGGAAACTGTTTACTACGTACATCTTCGATGTACTGCTTGACAGCCCCATCAATTGTCTCACCTAAATCTGCATATCTCCTTAGGAATCTAGGACTGAAATCTTTTGTTATTCCCAACATATCATGTAAAACCAAAACTTGACCATCACAATCTACTCCTGCACCTATTCCAATAGTTGGAATTGTTAGTTGTTCACTGACTTTCTTAGCCAGTTCAGCAGGTATCTTTTCGAAAACAATAGAGAAGCATCCCGCTTCCTCTAATGCTTTAGCGTCTTCAAGTAATTTTGTAGCCTCATCTTGTTCCTTGGCTCTAACACTGTAAGTTCCAAATTTGTAAATAGACTGAGGAGTTAATCCAAGATGTCCCATCACTGGAATTCCAGCTTGCTGAATTCTCACTACAGATTCAACAATTTCTAAACCACCCTCTAATTTAACAGCGTGACCACCGGATTCCTTCATGATACGAATCGCTGAATCAAGAGCGGTTTTAGAATCTCCCTGATAAGTACCAAATGGCATATCAACGACCACTAAGGCTCGATCAACTCCATTAATAACACATTGAGCATGATAGATCATATGATCTAAAGTAATTGGAACTGTTGTTTCATTCCCAGCCATGACATTGGAAGCAGAATCGCCAACAAGAATTACATCGATTCCCGCAGCATCTACAAGTCTAGCTAATGAATAGTCATACGAGGTTAGCATGGTGATTTTCTCACCACTTGCTTTCATTTCTTGAAGTGTATGAGTTGTAACTTTTTTTGCTCGACTAGATATTGCCATACACTCACCTTCGATATGTTCGAGAAACATACAGGCCTTCAATTGAACGCCTTATCAATCACTAATCGAACTCTAATTCTTCCACACCTAGTAAGAACTCATCTATTTCTAATATTCCATCTTTATTCTCATCAGCAGCATGGAAATATTCTCTCAGTGCATCTTCTCCTTCGCCAGGAAAACCTAGAGATTGCATTGCTGAGATAAATTCATTTAAATTCAGATGATTATTTCGATCTATATCTGCTGCATGGAATGCGGCCCAACGTCGGCGATGCTCTACTTCGTTAGGATTGGTGAATGTCAAGCGGAAAGTTTCCCAAGGAGTAATCTGATTCTCTGTATGCTTTTTACCATATGAATTATAGATAATTAATCCGATTATAATAGCGGCCGAACCGCCTATTACAGCCTTGGAACCCATGGCATAAATTAGAATTGAGCCTCCCAAGATTCCTAAAATCTGTACTAAGGGGAATAATGGAGATTTCCATTCGGGTTTATACCAATGAGATTTTGCAGATGTACGAAGCACTAATACTGCAACATTGAGGACAATAAAAATCATGATATTAAATCCAGAAGCAAATTCTGCTACATCATGAACTGGTAGGAACATTATGGCAGCTGCCATAGATAACCCTGTCGCAACAATCGCCCAATGAGGAGTCTCATACTTACTATGAACATTTTCAAAAAATAATGGCAAGAGATTGTCTCTCGCCATGGCGAAAAGGAATCTGGATGCAGCCATTATACCCGCAAGTGAGCCAGAAAGAACTGTGATGGCTGCAAATGTTGCTGCGATAGTTGCAACAGTCTTACCACCTACATCTAAGGCAAAAATATAGATTGGATCTTCTCTTGCATGTCCACTTTCAACATAATTAATAGGATCAACTGTTATTGCCATTGTTAGAGTCACAAAGACATATAATAAAATGCTGAAAAGTAGAGAAATAAGTATCCCATAAGGTAGATTCTTACCTGGTGATTTAATTTCACCACCTACTGCTGCAATTTTTGTAACTCCAATATATGAGACAAAAACCAGAGCAGCTGTAGACGAGAAACTATGCCAATCTGCTCCAAGTGATTCTCTAGAAATTGCGGCATCCCAATTTAATTCAGAGGTTGCCAATGCCCAAATGCAAACACAGAGTAAATATGAAACTGAAACCAAAACCACTGGTGTTTGAACTTTCTTAATACTCTTAGCACCCAGAATATTGATTCCTACAATCAAAGACAACATAATCATTACTGCGACATCAAGATTAATAGAAAATCCTAAAATCTCTTGTAAAACCCATAAATATGCTCTAAATCCAATTAATGCAAAGGCAGATTTGAGCATAAAATTAGCCCATAGACCTAATCCAGATATTGTACCTATAATTGGGCCGAATGTTTTTTCGATATAGACATAGGCACCACCAGATGAAGGCATTGCAGATGCAAGTTCAGATTTGGAAATTGCTCCAGGGAGAATAACTAATCCTGCAAATAAATATGCTAACCATATACCGCCAAGTGGAACTTCTCCTCCACCTAGTTCCATCATTGCTAGAGAAGGAAGAACGAAAAGCCCACTTCCTAACATTGCAGATAATGATAGGATAACTACAGAAAAGAGGCCTAGCTTTCTCTCTAATGTTTCAGTTACTCTTTCAAAAGGTTGTAAGACTATACCTAAAACCTCTGAGGGGGAAAGCCTATCCATATTCTACCGAGAGATTATCGATAGTTGAAGTTTTGTCTCCGAAATTATAATGTTAGAAAGTGTTTTAGCGTTGACAAGATGAGGGCGATTTCAATCATTTTGGTATTGATTATGTTGACTAGTTCATTCACTGGTTGCCTTTCTGAATCAGAAAAAATATCCTCTAGTGATGATGAGGATTTGACTCCCCTAAGGATTAATCATATTCAAATGAAAGGGACTCATAATTCCTATCATTTGGCTCCGATAGGACCTACAATTAGAGCTTATGATTATTCACATGACCCTCTAGATATTCAAGCGGAAGAACAGGGAGTAAGACAATTTGAGATAGATGTTTGGTGGGATGCAAGAGGTCAGTTGTATGTATATCATAATCAATATGACTCAAGATCAAACTGTATTACTCTTGAAGAATGTCTGGGCACTCTGTTAGATTGGTCAAATCAAAATCAAGAACATGTACCATTAATGATTTGGATAGAACCTAAAGAATGGATTGAGCAGAGTACTGACAATACAATAGTAATTGATTTGCAAAATATGCTAGAAAATATTGAGCAAGAAATAATCGAATATTGGCCTCGAAATAAAACTATTACACCTGATGATGTAAGGAACGGTGCCGAGACTCTCTCAAGAGCAGTTATGGAAAATGGTTGGCCTTTACTCGAAGATTCGAGAGGTAAAGCAATGTTTATCCTACTTTCTAGTGGAGACTTGAGACAGAGTTATTATGAACAATATCCAGGATTAAATGGTTCCAGAATGTTCACAATGTCTGAGCCAGGTAGTTCTGAAGCTGCAATCTTCTCAGATACCGACCCAATTGGTAATGGAGATGAAATAGAGGCTCTAGTTAGAGACGGATTTATTGTTAGATCAAGAGCAGATAATGCTGAAGATGGAGAAGCAGATAATAATGATACAACTAGGCTTCAGGCCGCTATTTCAGTGGGTGCTCATTCAATTTCTACAGATTATCCGGAGGAAGTCAATGGAATTGAATATTGGGTAGAGATACCTAATGGTAATCCAGTAGCATGCAATCCTATTTCTGCACCTGTTGACTGCACAGCAGAAAGAGTGGAGTCTTTAGCTAATTAGCTTTCAAATCTTTGCAATTACCTTTAACTCAACAGCAATTGGAGTTGGAAGAGCTGAAACTGAGCAAGTTGTTCGAGAGGGGAGGATTTCAGAAAAATATTCAGCATAAACTTCATTGTAGCCTGCAAAATCTCGGTCCATATCTACGAGCATAGAATATACATCTACTACATTTTCCAAACTTGAACCATACTCTTCAAGAATTATCTTGATATTTTCTATTACTGAACGAGTTTGAGCTTTTATGTCATAATCTAGAGGATTGCCGTTTTCATCTTTTATTGGGCCACCGGGTATCTCATTAGTAACTGGTTTTCTAGGGCCGATTCCACTTACAAAGATTAGATCGCCCACTCTGTGAAGGTGAGGGTAGGCTCCAACTGCAGAAGGCCCTAGTTCGGACTTGAATGGACCATTGGCCGTAACAAGTTTCCCTGCAGTTTTCTTCCCAACTACGCCGCCAACTATTCCGCCTACTGGGCCACCAACAGCTACTCCTGCAGCTGCACCCATTGCGCCGCCTGCTGAACTTAAAAATGATTTACCATAATCATTATACATTTTTTCTAAAATATCTTGAGGCATGGATTTTATTTGTTCAACAAGACGGCTTCTTGCCTCAGAATCCGTTATTTGGTCAACCTCATAAATCCATTCAAGTAGTTGCCCAAATTTTCGCTCATCAAATTGATCTTCGGACATCAATTATTCCCCTTATTTAGGACATTTCTATCGCCCTGATAGTACTCTACATCATCTTCATCGAACTCTTTATCTCCAAATGAGCCAGAGGAAGGAGTTAGTTGAATTACAGCTCCTCCGGAGCCATGTAATGCCTCATATGCCAACACTTCTCCATCGTAATTATTGTGTTGACCCATTGAAGCAGCGAGCCACCAAGCCGGCTTGTAAGCAACAACCTTCTGAACTCTTATTTGACCATGAATTTCTCTACTTAATTGACTTAAATCTTCTAATCTACCATCTGCAAAAAATTCAAGTATTTTTTCATTCCACTCATTATCTTTCGAACTATGAATTCTATCTTCAGAAGGATCAATATGTTCTGTGAACATTCTATTTGATAAGCTAGAAACTACAACTACAACTGCTTTTTTACCTTGACTAATTAAAGCATCATTTGCTGCTTTGCCAAGAACAATAGTTTCAGAACGATTAGCATACATATTACTTGAAACAATACATGCTGGGATTCTATTATCAGGATTTAGTAAGCTAAGAGCAACTACTGAACCAGTATCTATTGGAAATCCTTCATACTCTACAGTTCTAGCATGTAAACCTCTTTTTTCAGCTGCTGAACAATATTCATGAGCATATTCGGTATCTATATGGAAATTATATGGCATACTACCAAGATAATGGAAATCATCGTCAACATGAGTCCAAATTGATTCTTTAAGGGCTTGAATCTGGTGCCCTACAACACTTGGCCATGTAGTTGAATAAACTAGTATCAGATCTGCATCCGATTCTTCAATTCTCTTTCTACATGTTTCAAACGCAGCACGTAAATTTGCATATCCAGAATTTGCATCTGGTGAAAGTAAGGGCTGAGGATGGGGGGGTACATAAAGTCCGAAAAGAATTGGGGATTCTTCGCTCATTAGATCACCTCAGAGTACTAACTCCCTAGTTTCAGTATTTGGATCCCAACAAGCAATACAGTTACCTGTACCTATAACTGATTGATAACCATAAATTTCAGCAGGATAACTAGGCACGCCCATAGCAGCCATCATCCAAATTAATCCTCCCGCCTCAGTTTCAGCAATGGTCTGTTCAGTATATTCTGGCATAATATCAACTACCTCTTGCATCTGACCTTTTCTGAACATATCAATAATTTTCATGTCCCAAACATATTGACTATGATTGTATATGTGTTCTCGACTCATATCTTCGGGAAGAGGTGCTTCAGTTACAAAGTGACGATGACTAAGACTATGGCTACTTACTAAGACTACTTTTTTTCCACTTTTTTCAATAGCTCTCATACAAGCCTCGCCCAATGCCTTAGCTTGTTCAATCATTACTTCATTTGAATAATAATGAGAATTACGATTACTAGAAATTGTAACTATAGGTTTATCCCAGCTAGGATTCAATAAATGACAGGAAGTTATAGTCCCATAATCTACTCTGAAATCCGGATTTCGCATCATTTTCGTTATAATTCCTGCTTTGGCAGTTTCTTCATGCATAGCTTCGGCTAATTCTACATCAACTTTAAGATCGTAATTATATCTAAACAAATTAGGAAAAACCGGATCTACTGATTTTGATTTAAATTCTGGAAGGCCCAAGAAATGTGTCCCAATGTATGTTTGCCAATGTGGAGTGAAAATTACAATGGCATCATAATCAATTGTTTTTAATTTTCTTGCGAGTTTTGCATAACCCCAACGGAGAGTTTCCCAACCACCCTCGCTAAAGGCCTCATTTTGAGGAGGGTTCTCTGCATAAACTAGGTGAGGGGGGTGCGGTGCAAGGCATCCGAGTACAATCTCGCCTTTCGACATATTAGAGCGGAGACTATTCTTATTGATGAATGAGACGTATGGGGCTATTCAGAGTATTATATGCTAGATATGCCCCCGGCATACCATGAAGTGGGAGTCTGCTCCACTATGGCCTGTAGCAATTCCATCATTGTCCGGTTTTATTTTAGCATTCATACCATATCTATTTGAAATAGATTTTTTCAGTACAAAGAACTTATTATTTCCAGTATTAATTCTAGCATTTTTGGGTTTATCTTGCTTTCTGTTATCAGAAAAATATGGGAATAAAACAGAGTTGTATTTAGGATATTTCCTAGGAATGATTGTTTTCTATTCATTTAGATTGTTCTTTGGATTTTATGGAATAGCAGTAGTTATTTTAACTTGGCTAGGGCAATCAATGTATTTATGGCAATATAATTTCCCTCCATTTAGAATTGGTATTTGGTTAGCATTGGGTTCGATGTCTGGATTGTACATCGGAGGAATAATGGCATTCAATATATTCTAGTATCTTCGATTGAAATAGCCTTCTAGAACTATTCCTGTTATGATAAATGCTGGTAAGCTAACCAAAAATCCAGTATAAATTAATTCATCATCAGCATAATTTGAAACGATTCTAACTTCCCCTAAAGAATCATCATCAATACTCTCTGAATTGAATAATCGAACTAATAGAATATTGACATCAAACAAACTATCAGGAGTGACTGAAAATGTCAAGGAACTATTTACTTCAACTATAGAGAGGTTACCCAAAGATACAAACTGATCCCAATCAAAAATACCTTTTTCCGCATAATCCTCCACAAAGTCTCTCTGAATCATTAGTACTTCTACATCATTATCTCCAACATTGTAAACATCTACAATAACTGGGTCAGAAAGGCTGTGAACTTCAATTGTGTCTAAGTTGATATCGTCTATACCAAATCTCATATTCGCTTCATTTTCATTTGTCCCTGAACCATCAATTACGCCAACTGCTAACCATGTAGAACAAATTAATAAAAATAATATTGAAGATATTGCTTGGTTTCTATCCGGTATTAAAGAAATCCAGCCATTTTCAGTTCTAGCGCGCACTACAGGTTGCACGGCATGAACAAAAGAAGATGTGATTATTGCTAAGATAATCCCCGGAATTATATCTACAAACCAATGAATCCCAAGATATTGTATAGAAAATAGATAAATTATTACATTAAATTGAACGAAATAATCAAACTCTTTATGACGCCAATCTTTGAAATCTATACCTAACTTCCGACAGTGTAGTCTGTTGATAATTAGAAGACTGATTGGCAACCCAACATGTAAACTTGGTATTGCATTATCCATAGGGTCATTATTAGTGAAAAAAGCAAGGGTAAATGAATCGTGATACAAAAGTGCATCCATATCTGGAAGATAGGTAGATGTCACTTCAACATTGAAAAAGAGATAAAGAGGTACACTAAGAAGATAGATTACAAAATAATTCAAAGCTGCTTTGTCGGCCATTACTTCATCGCGACACAAAATATAGTACATTGGAGAAAACCATATCATAAATAGATACATGAATAGATAATGACCTGATAAGAAATTTGTTAGAATGTCATTAAGAAAAAACTCCTGAATATGATTTGTCCAATTACCCTCTATTGCATATATCCAATGAGTAAATCCTCCAACTCTAGCCTTCATTGGTTCGTTATGATGATCAATCATTGCTTTGTAAATAAACATTAGTAGATAAAGAAGAATATGCCACCAGTAGCCCTTTTCTTTGATTTCTTTTGGTAAATCTACTAATGAAACACGCCTCTCTTTCTCGTCTCTTGTCAAGAAAAAATGTATTGGTAAAGTGAAAAGTAATAATGCACCCATGGAAGTGCCATAAGGTCCAATGGGCCAATTCATTAGGCTCTCTGCGCACGACAATGATTCATCAATAATGCGGAAGTGGAAACAACTTTTATCCTAATCCTATCATGAATAAACATGGATGGGCATCAGATATGGATGGATGAATGTGCCAAAATCAATTTTGATGCTAGACCGAGACGATATAAAGAAGGTACAAGAACATCAGAAGATGCTGCAAGGCAACTTCAGTGTGATGTTTCGAATATTGCAAAATCAATTGTATTTGAGGGGGAAGAAGTAGCAATTGTTGTAATAACATCAGGATCTAATAGAGTCGATAGAAAAAAGAAACTAAAGAAAATACTTGGGTATAAACCAGGTCAAGCTACTCCTGAATATGTTTTGGAAAGTACAGGATATGAGGTGGGAGGAGTTCCGCCTTTCGGACATCTCAAGAAAACAATAAAAATTATTGATGAAGACTTATTTAAATATGATTTAATTTGGGGTGCTGGAGGGACTGCTGATACCGTTTTTCCAATTACTCCAGAAGAGCTTAAAGAAATTAGTAAGGCAGATATTAGAAATGTGAAACAATAGTGATAATATGGTTACAGATAAACTCATTGTGGCGGCTGAGAGGCTAAGAGATGAAGTTGAACCATTAGGAGATATGCTTGTAAAACAGGGTTTAGTTGATTATTCCTATAATCCACTTATCTATGCCTGGGAGCCACATAAAGCATTCATTGAATTAGGAGGGAGTAAAGGGGCAAATACACTCCTACTGGGTATGAATCCCGGACCTCATGGGATGGGACAAATGGGGATTCCATTCTCAGCAACTAGTGTTGTAAGAGATTTATTGGGAATAAAGGGATTAGAAGTTTTACAACCGAAAAATATTCATCCTAAAAGGCCGGTTACAGGATTAGAATGGCATAAAGAAGAAGTCTCAGGTACTAGAATATGGGAGGTATTACAAGAATACTATGGAAGTATCGAAGAAATTTTTTCGAATGTTTTTATCGTTAATCATTGTCCATTAATGCTTTTTAATGGAGAAAGAGGTACGAATATTACTCCGGATAGAATATCAGGAGATGTAGTGGACAAATTACTTCTGATATGCGATGAACACTTAATCCAAGTAGTTGAGATTATGGGAATTAAAAAAGTCATAGGTGTAGGAAAATATGCCGAGAAAAGGGCTCTTAAGGCATTGAAACATTTAGATATCGAAATTACTAGCTGTTGGCACCCATCTCCAGCGTCCCCATTAGCTAATAGAAATAAGGGTAAAGATTGGAAAGAAAATATAAAAAATGTTTTACCAAAAAATGATTTGTAGTGTAATAAAATATACTAAGTTCCAATTACTACACTAGTAAACAATTAAGTCAAGATATCCATTGTCAAGTCTCATGTCTGCTATGACAACACCCGAATACTTGATGGCGAATGCGAAGAATCATGGAGACGAAATAGCGATCTCTAGTAAAGGTTCTAATGGCGATTGGAACGATATGAGTTGGTCAGAATTTCATGATCAAACTGCTTCTGTAGCAAAGTCTCTTATTGCTATGGGCTTCAATGAAGGCGATAAATTGAGTATTTACTCTTACAATCGAGTAGAGTGGTATACATCTTATCATGCTGCAAATATGTGTAATGGGGCTGCGGTTGGAGTTTACCATACCTGCTCTCCAGAAGAAGTAGAATGGGTTGTAGGAAATTCAGATTCAAAAGTTGTTTTTGTTGGAGATAATCCAATGGATGGAGGAAATAAAGAGAAAATGTGTGCTTACAGATTACATGAAATAATGGGCAAATTAGACAAGGTAGAAACTGTCGTAGTAATGGATGGAGTAGATATGCCTGAACATCCTAAGTGTATGTCTTGGTCGGATTTTATTCTGAAAGGAGCTGACGTAGATTACTCTGAGATCGAAAAAAGAGTTGCAAGTATTACGCCAGAAGATACATTTTCATTAATCTATACATCTGGCACAACTGGAAATCCAAAAGGAGTAGAACTAAGTCATGATAACATTGACTTCGAACTTTCTGAAGTTTGGAAATTACAAGAATTCGAAAGAGGATGGAGGTATGTTTCTTGGTTGCCATGTGCTCACGTTTTCGGTCAATTAGTAGATTGTCATGCACACATCAGATGGGGACTTCACATGACTGTTGTAGATGCACCATTGAATGTAATTGATGTTGCCAAAGAAGTACAACCTCACCTATTCATTGGAGTCCCTAGAATTTATGAAAAAGTTTACAGTAATCTAGTTGCAAAACTTGGAGGAAAGATAAAATTAGCTAAAGTTCCAATTCTAGGCGGAATTATCAAGAAGAAAGCCAAGGAGGCAATTGGAATGTCTAATTGTGTCTATGCAATTACGGGTGCTGCACCAATAAATCCGGATATTCTAAAGTTATTCCATACACTTGACATACCATTGTATGAAGGATATGGAATGACTGAAACGACTGCGGGGGCAAGTTTAGGTTACAAGAAAAATCACAAATTTGGCACAGTAGGAAAGCCATTCAGTGGCACTGAATTAATGATTTCTGATTCTGGAGAGATTCTTTTCAGAGGAAGACACATCATGAAAGGATATTACAAAAATCCTGAGGCTACTGCTGAAACAATAGATTCTGACGGATGGTTACATTCCGGAGATAAAGGAGAAATTGACTCAGATGGATATGTAAAAATCACTGGAAGGATAAAAGAATTGTATGTGAGTTCTGGTGGAAAAAATATTGCACCTCTTGTAATTGAAGAAACTATGAAGTCTATTCCAATGGTTTCTCAATGTATGCTAATTGGAGATGGAAGAAAATACTGTAGTGCTCTATTCACGTTGGATGTAGGTGCAATTCTAAGAGATAAACATGGAATGGATCCAGCAAAAATACCGAAAGATCCTGCTGTCCAGATCTCGACATTGGAAAGCTTCGGTAAGACTCTCTCAGACTATACAGATAGTGAAGAAATTCATGCCGAAATGCAGGCACAAGTTACAGAACTGAATGGACAATTCAGTAATCCAGAACAAATAAAGAAATTTAAGATATTACCAAGAGATCTTAGTGTTGACTTTGGTGAATTAACTCCAACTCTCAAAATTAGAAGAATTCAAATTAGAGAAAATTGGGCGGCTGAAATAGAAGCAATGTACGAAGGCGCTTAATATTCAGTGATATAATGACACCAGAGGCCTGGATTGCTCTTGCAACGGTTTTTTGTTTAGGAGCAATGAGTCCGGGTCCATCTCTAGCAGTTGTTCTACGGAATACTCTCTCGGGAGGTAGAAGACAGGGGGTAATGACTGGAATTGGTCATGGACTTGGATTCGGAATATACGCATTCCTTGCGGCAGGTGCTTTTTCTACTGCAATGTCAATACATGAAACTGCTGAAACGGGATTGAAATGGGCAGGAGTTTGTATCTTAATCTGGTTAGGATATACTTTTCTTAATCATGCTAGGAAAGGCCCGAATATTGGAAATAACCCAGAAAGTCATGAGAATAACGACAAGCAAGGATTTATTCAAGGATTTTCAATTGCATTACTAAATCCAAAAATATTAGCTTGGATGATAGCTTTATACACGCCTTTTATAGAAAATAATGTTAGTCTTGAGACCCTTGTAGGGATGGGAGCATTGGGGATGATAATTGACGGGACTTGGTATGTTACTGTGGCTCTAGCACTTACAACTGGAGGACGTGTTGACAAATTAAAATCAGTTTCACATATTATTGATGGAGCAATGGGGTTACTAATGTTTATTTTTGCTGGCTTAATGATTGCTGATGCAGCAGGGTTGATATGGCTATAATCTTCATAAAGAGAAAAATATCAACCCTATTGAGATATTTCAGGCATCCCAGAATAAGAAACTAAGGAAGATCATTGAGAAGCAAAATGAAAAAGGAGCGATGATTATCCCACCTAATAGCCCAATACCAAGTGATTTTTTCTTAGTAACAAAACTCCAGATAATCATTCCAATATAAGCAACAGGAATAAGGAATGGAATGAATGAGAGTAAAATAAATGATGCCGACATGTCTTCGTCACCGTCTACAGAAATATAGTTTATTTGAGATTCAAAATTTGTCGCATAGGTCATTGTCCGGCCATTTTTTTGGAAATAAAAGTCATAATTCTCTAGAGAACCCCAACAATTCATGGGGTACCAGAATTCTCCATCTTCTGATTGGACATAGGAATAAAATCCATCCTCGATTTCCCACCAACATCCACCATAATCATCCCAGCTTCCTTGATTGTAAGAATCAACTGATGTATAGAAATACAAATCATTATTATCAATTTCCTCCAGACTAAATGATGGGATGTCAAAATATATCTCAGCGGTGTTAAAATCTTCATTGTTAATTGTAACCGAACCATCAAAATTGGGATCACTTTTACCATCATAATACCAATTGTCATTTGCTCTTTCAGACGATAGAATTATGAAAGACATTAGGAAACTAGCAATTATAGGAATCAAAATTAATCCAACAAGAAATTGGGATACCAGGAATTTATTAGGATCTTTTATCTGAGCCATGTTGACCGATTCAGGAGTAGAAAAACTACTTACATCACCGGAAAAAACACTCTTTGGTTTATCAGAAGAAGTCAGAGAGGATTGCTCTTTTTTATCGGATTCCCACCATGAACCATCATTATCTGTCATATTTGAAAGTCCCTCCAATTATAACAAAACATAAGGTAGATGGAAAAGTAAATCCAAAACAACTGCAAGAGCTTTAGCCTCTGATTTAGGACTATCTATACTTGCTTCGTTTGGAGGAGATAATCTCTGCAATTCACCTGAGTCAAACCAAAAAGATGAGCATTCAGGACATCCATCAATCTCAATTAGTTCTGTTAAAGAACCATCAATTTTTCTGAATGCAAAGTCTCGAACTTTCATGTCACTTTGACAAAAGGGGCAACAAATTTCTGTTGGAGTTCCTTCATCTTTGAATCCATCATGCATTGATTCCAATTTTTTGCTACAAATCTCTGATAAAGCTGCTTCGGAATTAATAGCTAACCCCGCACAAGTAGGACAATGAAAAATTCCATTACGAGAGAAAACGGATTGACCACTATCTACAGGAGATATTAATCTAGTTCCATCTCTAGGACATAACATAGTACTTCGCCTCAAACAAGCGAATGAATAACACCTATTCAATGCTTACCCGGATTTTATGAAAAAAGTTCACAAAATAATAATAATTAATGG
>CERB01017744.1_pt1 | contig 15374 bp, 17 predicted proteins | sample 356271 | NCBI WGS metagenome assembly CERB01 (sample SAMEA2621155, study PRJEB7988) | marine metagenome | isolation source: saline water (ENVO:00002010), including
AACGCACAAGGAATATAAATGGCTGTACAGATACAACTTCGACGAGATACCAGCAGCAACTGGACCTCTGCTAACCCTACGCTCGCTCTAGGCGAACTAGGTTTAGAAACTGATGGATACAAATACAAGATTGGTGACGGCGCTACTGCGTGGACTTCTTTAGGTTACGCAGAGTTAGCTGGTACCGACGTATTCACCATTAACGAGCAGACAGGTACTGCGTATACGTTGACTGCTGGGGACGCTGGCAAGCTCATTAAGATGACGAACGCTGCGGCGAACACCGTGACGGTGCCGCCATCTTCGAGCATCAACTATGACATTGGAACAACAATCAATGTTGTCCAATATGGTGCAGGCCAAACAACAATTGCTCAGGGTTCTGGTGTAACCATCTACTCGTACAACAATGCGTTGAATATCACTGGTCAGTACGGTCAAGCTGTTTTGACGAAGTGTGCGACTGATACTTGGATTCTTGCAGGGCTTTTGAGCTAATGGCTGGTGTAACGACTGCTTCTAGGGCTGGTTGGGGAGTTATTGCTTCTTCGGAAGACATGAATCCTAAATTAGGAGGCGATTACTGGGACAACGCCACGTCCGCTAGCAATAATTACGCTATATATGGTATCCCTGCAACAGAGTGGCGAGATCTGGAAATCTATTTCTCGGTCAGTAACCAAAGCAGTTGGACTTCTAATTGGTATTTCTGGTTCAACAACCAAAGCAGTATGGCTAATTCGGCTTATATGTATAAGGGGTACTCAACTGGGTACAGCTACGGATACAACTCCCAAACAAGCTCGTATCAGTACCCATGCGGTTACTCTAATTACGCCCATTGCGGTCGCTTGTATATCAGCAACTATTCCAGTGACACGAACAATAAGTCTTTTTGGGGGCAGTGGGGAAACACCAACGGAACCGCTACAAGCTATGTCACTTCCCAATGCTCTTCGGGAGTTCTGAATACTTCTTCTCCCATAAGTTCATTTCACATTCAATCACAATATGGGAATGGCAATAGTAGCTATCAGTGGTGGCTTATTTGTGGGCGAGGAGTTAAAGAATAATGGCTCTTAAAAGCAAGTTTTACGAACTTGGTTCTGTTTCAAATGGCTCAGATGCGACTGTTACATCTTTAACTATTTCGGGTTTGAATACTGATTACGCCATGTTCCACATTGTGTTTGACGGTGCTCTCCATTTTGATACCGCTGCTGGTTCTGCTGCAAATGGGTCTTGGCAGTATGGTCCGACTGTTCAAATGCAAGGGGCTTGGGCTGGTGGGCCGAATGCTTCGTCTGCGAAGTATCGCAACATGATGGTTCAGTTTCTTTCTCCGAATGGGAACTACCAAATGCGGTTAGGAAACGGTCGCGAAACGTATGTTACGACTAGTTACGGCAGCTTCCCTCAATGGTGGTATCAGACAAACAACTACGATTTTAGTGAACGAATGACAATGGAAGGCCATGTTATTCTTCCTGGCGATAACGCAACCAAAATTATTGCTTGGACTGGCGGTGGGCCTAATGGTGGTAGCCCATCGATGCCAGGTAACTATGGTGTAGCTCGTTGGCTGACTTACACCAAGCTCGATTCTCAACATTCTGATTCTGCTGTTACTTCGATGGGTCCAATGGACAGTATTCGTATTGGCGCAGGAACTACTACGAATGGGGATGCTTTGAGCTTTAAGCCTTTTTCAAGGCTAAGTGTTTACGGAATGGGTTGGACTGATGTGCTCAATACTTAAAGAAGTAGTTTGATATGACAAATATGAATTGGGTTTTGACAGCCCAAGTACAAGTTCCGTTTACTAGTCCAGTTTCAAGTATCAATTTTAATTCGATCGAAACAGGCCAATATGCGACGGATGACACTGGGCAGATAACTACCTTAAGTAATCAAAATGCTCCTATTTATAGGATATTTGGGAAGTACAACATTCCCACAAACTCAACATTATCTAACAGCCACGCTACCTCCTATTTCACCACAAATCAGTGCGATTATTCGTTGGTGTACTCAGGCCCGAACCATCAAGGTTCGATTCATTCATCATCTTGGTCGTCAGCTACTAGCGACTCAGGCTATTACTCCACTGGTGCTTACTGGGGGAACGGGACAATGAAAAACCAGTACGGCGGTTACGCTTGGGGTACCAATGTAACTGACGATGATGGCGTTGTTGTTGGTGCTAGCGATAGGCGTAGAGTTGGCTACAACTTTGGGTGTTGGGAGTGGAGTTCCAACAACAATGTTTACCCTGTCCACAACTGGTGGACCATATGTACTACCGATGGCACTGCGGACGGCACCTCAGCTACTGCTAACAGCGAGTGGGGTGCGTGGAGTCACGGTGCTGGAGGAAACAACAGTACATACAGCATGAACAGCTTTACTTTGTATTGCGCTTATAACTTCACTGGAACTTTCTTTATGTACCGCGGATGTGCTGGGGATTTACAAGCAAATGAGTAAGGAATAAATATGAGTTTAAGAGAACCGCCAATGATGGTCGCTGAATATGATTGTGCGACTAAAGAGCAAACTATTCGTGAGTTCACAGAAGAAGAATATGCTGATTTTGACGAGCGGATTAAAGTAGATGAACAACATCAAGCTGAAGAACAACAGAAGCATGCTGATGCTGTGGCTGGTCGTCAGAAACTTCTTGATCTTGGGTTAAGCGAAGCTGAGGTTGACGCTCTTGTAGGCCCTGCTCCGATTCAAGGTGCTCCAGATGTTGAGGCACCTGATCCAGCATGAGTGCTGATGTAGGTATCGAAGAAGTTTTAGATTCTTTGAGTGAGCGTGGCAAGATGGAATGGGAACTTGCATTGATGCGAGTTCACATTGCCAATCTTGAAGCGGCTCAATGTGCTTGTGACTGCGATAAATGTGGGACGCCTGAAGATTAATTGTAGGAGTAGTTATGGCGATTATTGAACCGATGGATAATTACAGCTATCGCCCTATCAAGGGAAAGAATCTTGCTCGTGGTCGTGCTTTGAACTTTGCTGAGGCAGAGTACGGTGCGCCACGGCCTAGTCGTGTTCAAGGTCGAACGAGTGTTGCCCCTAATTATGCTGATATTGATGCGGCTTCTTTTGGGGCGTTAGCTTCAGGCAACGCCCCTTCTCTCAACACTCTTCGTGAGGGTTCCCCCTATGCAGGGGGTGTCATACATGACAGGTCATTCGGTGATCCTAGAACCATGATGAACTCCGCTATCCAGAATGCAATGACGAAGATGCGGTTGGGTGTTCAGCGTTCAGATCTTACTGCTGATACGGCTATGACGTTGGGGGATATTGGTCGTTACGCTGCGAGAGACAGAGAAGGTCTTATTGATCGTTTGAACGCAAGAAACGTTTTTAACAGTGGAATTAAAGAAAAGACTTTGGGTCGATCTGTAGGGGATGAGGTTCGCTATAAGGGTCGCACTATGAATCAGGCGCTGAGAGGTTTGAGGGATTTAAGTCTTGCTGGGGATGAAGCAGATTTTAGTGAGTTTCAAACGAACGTGAATTCGATGTTGTCTGACGCTGACCAAATTAGGGCGAATATGGCGTCCAAGATCAAGGAGTTCAGTGTCTAATGGCTATTGATGATCCTAGTGATGATAAAAATACAAAACCAAAGTCACGTTATTCTTACACTAAAGCTTCTGCACCTACAGTTAGTAAAGACGCTGAAAAACTTCTTAAACAAGAAGGATACTTTGGAGGTCTTGGGGACTTAACAAGCTGGCTTTGGAATAACACTTTAGGCAGCGACTATTTTTCTTCTGAAGCATGGGCAAAAAACCAAGCGCCACAAACTACAGGGCTTGGAGATCCTAACCAATCTGGGCAATTTATTCCTGCTCCAAGGCCGCCTCGGGTAGATCCGCCTTCTTTGCAGCCCAACGATCCTCGTTTGGGTAGTATTACTGGCCCGTTTGGTGCAGAACCACGAGATCCAAACGAGACTGGGCAATTCACTCCTTACACTGAAGAGCCGTCTGCTATAGATCAGTATTATCAAGCGTTAGAACAAACAGCTAGAGATAACGCTGCTGCTGCTCAACAGTCTTTAAAGGATTATGCAGATTATGGGATGGCGCAGCTTGACGCTGACGTTTCAGCTTTTGGTGAGCAGCTTGATGAACAAGAAGCAGCGAAAATAGGGTTGTTGCAGCAGTCTGCGGATCAACGTAAAGAAGATTACACCTTTATGGTTGAGTCTATGGGTGGCGAAGAAGCTGCTGCTCAAGCTTATTTAGCGGATATGGGGATTAGAGATCCTGCTGCTTTTACGCAAGAACCGTTAAACGAAACGCAAGCTCTTCTTGGGACAAGTTATCGTTCTGGTGCTGAAGCAGGCTTACAAATTCAAGGTGTTTTGAATTTTGCTGCGGATCAGATTCAGAATATCAACATGAGCAACATGAGCACTAGTCGTGCGAACATGTTGATGAATACTGCTTTGCAAGCTCAGTCTATTCAAAGATGGTTGAATGACAGTTTGAATGCCATTGAGATGAAGAAACTTGAAGGAAAGATTGAAGACGAAGAGCAAGCGAAACAGAATGAAGCTGTAGCTGCTTACGCAAAATCTTTGACTGGTGTCTTAGGTTTAGGTGTTGATGAAGTGATTGCTATGTCTCAGTTTGATCTTTTGGATAATTGGGCTAATGAAATGTGGAAGCCTGATGAGACAAGCCCGATGATGGTAAATCCGTTGACTGGTATTGCTGCTCCTAATGATGAAGTGTTGGATCAGCTTAAAGCGTTTAAGTTGTGGCTTGAAGGGCAGGAGCAATACAAGTTGAATGAGGAACTGGGTGCGTTTATGGGTATGACTGGGAAGTGATGTATGGCTCTCCCAGAAAAATCTTTTAAACCACAAGATATAAAACCGTTTGTTTATACACCTCAGGTAGCTAAACAACTTACTAGAGATGCCATGTATCAGGATCTTGGTTTAGGTGCTGACACGGAAGTCGCTAAGACTTCCCCTTTGTTTGATCCAAGACAATTTGCTCTTCCTTCGGCTCCGACGAAGGAAAGCAATCCTGTTTTTGATATCCCAATATTGGGTCCTGCGTTGGACTTGTTGGACACTCCGAGGGCTGGAATTGTTTCAGCTATTAAAGAGTTCGGAGATATTTTCGATGATGAAGAAAGTTTTTCTCTGGGGGATTGGTGGGAACAGACTGGTGACAACATCTTCATGGGAGAGGTGTTGCGTGATTGGGGAGTTGATCTTCCTGGGCCTTTGGATTTTGCTCTTGGGTTGACGTTAGATATTGCGTTTGATCCTTTAACGTATTTGTTGCCGTTGGGTGCGTGGGCACGGGTAGCTACGAAACCTCAGATGGTAAAACATTTGAAAGATGCCGCTAACGCAGCAAGATACGGAAAAGTTAAGGATGCAGCTAAAGCAGCAAGAATGGATGAAGCTGCTGAACGAGTAGCTGCTAGAGGCATCTTTGCTGCAGGCAAAGAAACTTTAGAAGAACTTGGATTGCCTACTGCAATAAAGTTCTCAGTTCCTCTTACTGGGCGCATAGGTCAAGGAATATTTGAACGACCACTAAGGAACATTCCTGGGGTTGGTCAAAGGTATGCTGCTTGGGCAAATGCGAAACGTGTAGGCCAACTTAAACCAATCAACACTGAAGTAGTTGATTTGGTTGATAAAGCTGGTCGTCCTCTTAAAGCATTAGATGATGCGGCCATACAGACAAGAGTTCTTAAAGCTGTTAATGAGTTAGATGCAGCTAAACGTGCTGGAACTACAAAACAAGTTGCAGAACGTATTGTTACTCGTGCTCCCAAAACAGGTGAACAAGTTGTTAGGTCTGCTCGGACAGCCCAAAGAATGCCGATTGAAGCACCGTTTAAGCTTCCTATTGGGTTTGGTGTTTTAGCTGTTGTCGCTGGGCTTCCTGGCAAGGCTATGGGGCAAGCCCAAAAATCGAAAATGGTAAACACCCTTAGCGAAGGTTTGTCTACTCGTTTTCATTTGAATCAAATGTATCGCTCTGGTGATATAAACCAGATCGAAAACGCATTGTGGCTAGAGGGCGCAGCTAACCGTGGTCTTATTAAAGACAATGTTTTTAGAACTAAACACACGCAGGAGCTTGGCAATATAGCTCAAACTGCGCGAGAAGCTGATATCGACTTTGACGATATCTTTCGGGGCGCTAACGAAAAGATGGGTAGCGAAGCTGCAGGTCGTGTCAACGTGTTGTTGGGTCCTGTAGCTAAAGGTGGTAGCCAAGAAGTCCAAGACATAGTTGTGCGTTTGCAGAAATGGTTTGATGAAGTTCTGAGGACGTATAACGAGGCTTTGCCTTGGCAGGATGATCTTCCTGGGCTGTTATCTGAGATGTATGTCACTCGTCAGATCCATGGGAAAGACCTTGATCTTGTTTACAAGAACGCTAAAAGCGTTCGGGTGCAAGATTTAGAAGGGCTTTCAGGAAGTCCTTTTAAGAACCGTGAACTTGTTTTGCCTGACGAAATTAAAGCACAAGCTGCTGATGGTTATGTTCCTGCGGCGGAACAAACAAGGATTGCATCTCAATATGGGATGACTTTTGAAGAAGTCCTTGATGCAGGTTTGCCTGTGCAGGTAACAACGACGGATGGAAGAGTCTTACGTTCCCATTTCATGGGAGAAGGTTTTCTTCCTTACGATCAAGGCGGCAGTGTTCTTACCCAGATGGATACGATAGGTACTCGTAATCTGGGTTCTGATTATCGCAAACTATTTACAGAAGACGCTAATTTGGCTCTAAGTAAATATTTGCAAATGATGGGCGAAAACATTCGCGCTCAGTCCATTGTTGGTGATCTGTCTCAAGCTGGGATCATTGTTAAAGCTAACGATGCAGGTTTAGCTTCACGTTATGTTGGTCGCAAAGTTGCTGCAGATATTCAGGATGCTAAAGGCGCAGTTAAGAAAACGCAGAGAGCAAAACAAAGGATAGAGAAGAGAGTTGCTGCTGCTGCGAGAGTTATTTCTAAATATGCGGAAGAGCCGATAGATGAGCTTGTTGCTGCTCAACCTAGGAACCGTAAAGGTTCAGGGACGATGCGGCCTCGAACTGCCGCAGCGGTTGATGAGTTAGCAAACATTGAAGCTCAAATGGTTGACGTTGAGAGTGCGCTTACTGCTTTGATAGAAGGCACTGCAGATAATTTGACTGCAGGCGCTAGACGCTTGTTGGCTTCTGGAGATCCTGAGCAGATAAGAATTAAAGGACAGTTTGGTCCGAAGCTTCAACGTGCAGTACCTCCTGAGGGGACTGCTAAAGAACAGCGTGCTCTTAGGAAAGCTCAAATCGCTGAAGAAGATATTGCTAGCGCTACAGAAGAATTAGTCAAAATTCGCGAAGACATTCATCAGCTTATGAAAGCACATGGTGAGCTACAAATACGGATGAGCCGAGCAGGTGCTGGGACTAATCAAGAGTTTGTTGCTGAAGTTCAAGCGATGGGAGAATATCTACAGCTTTACGCTGAAGATATTCAAAGAATCGCTCAAAATTATGTAGCAAATGTTTTAGAGCTATCTGAGAATGTTCAAGCTGCTCGAATATTGAGCGAGCTAGGGGAAGGATTGTTTGGAGACATTCAAGTCTTTAAACGTAATCCTTCGGTGGCGTTAGAAGACAAGCTTGACGCTGCTAGAAACACTCTTAAGGAAACTGAAGCAGGTCTTACACCTTTGCAAACTGTTGATGTTCCTCTTGGTGGGGGTTCTGAAACTAAAGGGATTGTGAATGCTTACAAAGAAGCTAATCCTGATTGGGCTTCTAGTTCTTCTATGACCATCGTATCTTCTGGTGGTCAAGTGACCCTAAAGAATGTTGGCGAGTTGCAACTTGAACGCTTCCAAAGGTTTGTTGAAGATTATGTTGCTCAAAGATCTGGGACAGCGGTCCAAAGCGGTAAGCCTTTACAGAAAGCTGCTCAAGAGCCTTCGACATGGAGTGGGGCCAAATCCGCAGGAGCGGAGAATTGGCCTGCACAGTACGTTGACGACGTTAATGGTTTGATCGCTGAAGAGTTAGCTGCTGGATCAACTATAAAGTTTTCTACTGGTCCGTCAAAAGCTGTGGGGGTTACGGGAGGCAGGGTTCGTCCCACTGATGGTGGGTTGACTGAGTTTGGTCTCCGAGATGTCGAAGGAATCCAATTCGGATCATTCACTATCAGTAAGCGTTCTGATGCTGAGTGGGTTGTGAATGTTGACGGTGACGAGATCCCTATTACGGGACCTCGGGCTTCTGCTACTACGGGAAAGAACAGCGGCGAGCAAGGGCTTGTTGTATGGCTTCCTCGTCAGCAGCGTTCTATTTATTTTAATCCAACTCCTAAAGCTGGGACTTACGCTCAGAATGTTAAGAAGGGTTCTAAGCAGCAAGTTACTGCATCTCGAAATGTTGGCAAGAAGATTGAAGATGCTTTAGATCAGAGAGCCACAAATATAGAGAAACAAGAACAGCTTATTGCTAAAGAGCAACGACGAGTAGAAGAACTTAGACAGCAATTTGAAGGAACTATTTCTAGGAATGTGTACGAGCATTATCGTTTAGCCCAATTTGCTGGGTCAGAGGCTGTTAGCCCTGTTCCTGCAAAGTCGGTAGTTGAACGTGTTGCGGTAAAAATGCCTGCTAGGGAAGTTCCTGCTCCTCCTACTCCTAAGGTTCAAAGAAGAGATCGTCCTGTTAATAGTGGCGGTGTTCATCGTTTGGCTGATGGGGCGATAGAAGTTGATGGGCCTAAGGGTTCGAGGGTTCGTTTGACTGGTCAGCAAGCAGAGCAGTATTTAGCTGATCGTGCTGCAAGGATGACTGCGAGAGGAGAGCCTGCTGCTCAAATGCCTCCTCGCATGGAGCCAGGTGGCGTTGTTGAGCGTGATGTGTTTGCTGTGAATGCTCATACTGACGAGTTGTGGGTTTATGCTGATTCTGGTGTTCCGACACCTAAAGGCTGGTATTACGGATTGGAAGAACCTCCTGCTGGGGCGGCTGGAGCTAAAGCTCAAACGACGTTCGGGAATGTGGATCGCCCTTTGTTTCAAGTTCGTCCAACGGACGAGTCTTACAGACTTGCAGATGGAACTGAAGTTCGTGTTTATGAAGCTATTGAAATGCAACCTAAGACTGCAAGCAGGTTTGATCTAGTAGATCAGGTTGCTGATCCTAATGTTGTTTACAAGAGGGCGAGGTCTGCTGATCGTCAGTTCCGTTCTCGGCAAGCTAAGAACGGTTGGGTTTACTTAGACGACTTTGATGCTGTCGATGCGTTGGAAGCAGGAACCTATGTTCCTCCTTCCCCGAAAATGCCGAAGCGTACTACTGCTGGTGAACAGAAAGTAATAGAACAAATATTTTCTTCTGAGCCTTATAGGGAGTGGATCAAGTTGGCTCAGGAAGTTCGTAGGCTTCAAACAGATTTGTTTGAGGCAGAGAAGTTCTTGTTGAGCAATATGAATGCTCCTCAAGCTGTGATTGAAAATGCTACTCAAAGAAGCGTTCATGCTGTTGAACAAATTCTTGATGCAAGAATTACAGCTTTAGAGGATCAGATTCGTGCTGGGGTTAAGGGTAAGGCTGGGGCTGTTAAGAACAGAGAGACTGTACGTCAGCTTCAAGCTCGGAAAGAGTACTTGCAGGAACAGCAAGTTAAGGTTCTTCAAGAGGTAGATAACATTCGTGAGTGGTTGGCTGAAGTTGTTCCTGAGCTACGGGATGCTTTGCAAACTACGAAGATTGATGAGGCGCAGCTAGCTGTTGTTGAGGCTGGCATTGGTTGGCAGCAACAATATATTCGTAACTTGTCGCTAGATCTTCAAAAAACTTTAGATGATGTGCAAGCTGGCACTGTTAAGCGAATGGATGCTGCACTTAGCCAGAAAGAAGCATTGAAAGTATTACGGAATGCTAGGGAACGAGCCAATCTTTCTGCAGCTTATGAAGAATATGTTGAAGATTATTTAATTACTGGTTCTACTTTAGGTAAGAGTTCTGAGAGATCTAGTCGAACTCGTCAGCACTTAAAGGGCTACCAGCTTGTAGGGGCTACTGATGAAACAGTAGAGCTATTTGAAGCTGCGTTTGAGTCGATGGCTAGATTGCGTGATCCTATTCGTACTAAAGAATTTATGACTAAGTACGACAAAGTAATTAACTATTGGAAAGCTCAAGCTGTCGCAACTCCAGGTTTCGTTTTCCGTAACCTTCTTGGTGGTACTTGGATCAATAACCAAATTGCTGGTGTGCCTGTGAGCTATCAACTTCGCATAGACATTATGCGAAGGAAAGCTTTGAAAGTTGCTGCTGAAGATGGACGGCAAGGCGATGTGGCTTACGGAGCGAGGAAAATAGCTGCGGAAGGCAAGTCAACTAAAGCTGGGTATGGCTTAATGAATGTTGAGCCTGCCGAGTGGGATGTCATGGCTGACTGGGCAGAAACTGGTATGGGTAATACTGGTATCACTTCGATGGAAGTCAACTCAGCTATTAACGACATGGGAATGAGTTGGCGAGAAGCAGGAACAGCTAACCCGATAAGTAGAGATTTCTATTTGTTTGCGGCTATTGGTCGTCTTAACCAGCGAGCAGAGTTCACACTTCGTGGTTCTCTCGCCCATCACGTGATGATGAATGGTGGCAGCAGAGAAGAAGCTCTAAACGCTGTCTACAAATATCATTTCGATTACGGCAACCTCACTGCCTTAGACCAAAAAATTAAAAGAGTTATCCCATTCTGGACATGGCAGAAAAACATTCTGCCTGTCCTTCTTGAATCATTCGGTAAACGACCTCAAGCTTGGGCAAGACTTGTTCAAGTCAAAGGTGAACTTGAACTGACTTCAGACAAAGAAGGATTAGTTCCTGACTACTTCGGAGAGAACATGGCAATTAGGTTGCCATTTACTGCAGGCGGCAATCGTGTGTATGCCATGCCTGATCTTCCTTTCAGGGACCTTGCCAGATATCTGAAGTCTCCCACTTCTCCTGCGAGAAGTTTGGTCGAAGGTGCCCTTCCTCATTACAAGTTACCTATCGAGTTGTGGGCTAAGAAGCGTACGTTTGCTGACATACCGTTCACTGGCAGATACCAGCAAGTACCTATAGCTATCGAGAAACTTCCTGGGGCTATGCAGTTGCTTGGTGCTTTTGGTAAAGCAGAGAAGAATAAATCTGGTCAGTGGAAGATGCGAGATCAAGACATTTACATTATTGAACAGTTGATGCCTATTCTTGGTCGTGCCCGTCGTTTAGCTCCTAATGAGGAAGCTAAACAAAAAAGACTTATCACTACTTATCTTTCAACTTTCCTTGGTTTGGGTGTAAGGACAAACACTCCTCAGGAAAAACGAAACCAACTTATTAAAGATAGGATCAAGTATTCTCAAGATATGAGAGATGTTCGGGACCTTATGGGCAGAAGCGTATAATTGTTGTTATGCGTACCATTATTTCGCGACAGGGTTGGGAAGCACGCCCCCCAAAGAAACCTTTCACACAGTTAAAGAAGTGGCGTGTTCAGGGAATAGTTGTTCACCACAGTGGAGTGAAAGAAGCTCCTAAAGGGATTGCTGCGTTGAAAGCTTTCGAGCGTTTCCACATGGATTCTCGTGGTTGGAACGCTATTGCTTATAACTGGCTGGTTGACCCTGAAGGGGTCATTTATGCAGGAAGAGGAGCAGGAATTGTTTCAGGTGCTACGAAGGGCTGGAATAGTCGCACTGAGTCGATTTGTTATACGGGTTGGGGATTTGTCGAAATTCCACAGGCCGCAAGGGACTCGATCCGATGGCTCATAGGTGATATTCAGAGCAGGTATGAGGATAAGTTGTGGGTAAAAGGTCATCGTGATCTTGGTAATTCGACGTGTCCTGGGAATTGGTTGTATGACTGGGTGACTTCGGGCATGCCTATGCCCATTGAAGCACCAGATAAGGTTGATTGGGGCGGAATCAAAGCTCACGTTGACAGGCTCAGAGAGAAGGTTTCTCATTCTCCGCTGTCCACTACCAAGAGAAGTCGTGGGGAAGCAGTACGGGCCGTTCAGGAGCGTCTGAGCGACCTTGGGTTTACGCCTGGACCAGTAGACGGTATCTATGGTAGAAAAAGCGCTAAAGCCGTCAAAGATTTTCAAAAAAGTTTTGAAGCTTTTCTGAAACCTGACGGCGTTGTTGGCTTACAAACTTGGGATGCTTTGTTTGGTGGTTGGGCCACTGCAGCTTTCATATAGGAGGACTCATGTCCGAGGAAAAACCCGACGAAAAACCTGATACTAACCAAGGGGCCAACACGAAAGAACAGGCTAAGTTCTTACGTGAAACTGGTCTTGGTAACCAGTATCACGGTGGTCGGCCTTTTGGAAAGTAGGAAATGTGACTGAAGTTTCTCAGAAGAATTTTGACTGGGCAGACTGGATCGAACGATCTGTCTGGACAGCAGTTGAAGCAGGTTTGGCTGTGTTCGTTATTACGGATGTGTCAACGTGGCAGGCTGCTGGTGCGGCTGCGGCGGCTGCTGGCATTGCTGCAGTTAAGACTCTCGCAAAGGCACGTTTGGGGCGTTGACCTTGTGGAAGAGGAATTTGAGGATACTTGGGCCATTTGGATGGCCGAAGAAGGCTTAGAGCTTGAGGATCAAATACATCACGAACTCTTAGCTAACCGCCATTTGATGGACATTAATGATGGCACCCATGGAACTTGGGTGGACGGCACTTTAGGTGTGCTCATGGTGTTCGACGATGACGAGATCCGAGAATTTCTTGACGCTTGGCAGGATTCACGCAAGGGAAACTTAATGAGTTTGACTTCGATCATGCAATGGTTGGAGCATCTCAGTTCGTTTCTTCAGGATTGTGTGGATGCTCACGATAACCTGAACGAGTGAATAACCATTCTTTGATTACTTCATGTTCTAGGAATCCCTCTCTCAATTTCTGAGCGAGTGAGTCACGCCTACGAGCCAGTGTGCTTTTAGGTATATTGAGCACTCGTGACAGGAAGCGTAAGGATAAGCCTACAACTACGAGACAGTTGTATAACCATTCTTCGTCTTCGGTGAGAGAGTCAAAGACCTCCTGCACAGCAGTGCGGAGGTCTTTGGTTTCTTTTTCTTTTGATTCCCAATCAGTAGCAGGTTCCTCAAATGGACGAGCCTCCATCAAGGCTTCCATTTCTGTATCTTTGAATCCCTGCCAATGCAGTTTGGTTTGGACACCGTAACGTAGGAAATTGCTTCTGTGTCCAGGTTTTCGGTTTTTTAACCGTACATATTCTGCTTCATCTTGCCAGTCTAATTCAGCTTGAATTTGATCTTGCAGTGGACGCAAAGAAGGAAATCTGTGTTTCCTTAACTCTTCTATGAAGCGTGCTCCCTCATCGGGGTCATGCATCGTTCCAAGGCAGAAGCTTGGAACTCACGCTGAAGTACGCTTTGCCTTCAGGGAACTTCCCTAAAGGTGCGTCTTCTTTGTTGATAATGTTTACCATGTCTCGATACTTCAGTTCCGCAAAGTTTTCTCTGGTTGAGGACCAGATCCAAAACCATACATCTATTTCAGATGCATCCCACCACTGTAACGCAGCGATCTTCTCAAGTTTAATCTTTAACGGAGTTTTACCCATACCCATAACTTCGACAAGGCGAACAGGGTTGCCTTGTAAATAGTCTGGGGTGTATCGAATGTGATGAGGAAGTCGATGCACTTGGAAGTCAGGACGGTTTAAACCGTACCTGACCCAAGCTGTGTTGTTCTTCTCGAAATGGCTTTCAGCTTCATCACCCATCTGCGTGTAACGCTGTTGGTATGAGCCTTGATGAAAGGGCTGGTTCATTTCTTTTCCCCGATGATTCGATAAATTTGTAAGTCGTCTTCATAAGCCACACCGTTAAGTGCGTCTTCAACAGCTTTCAAATAGTTTGTTGCGTCGCCACGCAACGGACATTTCTCTGCCTCAAAGGATGTGATCGTGACAACTGTCTCTGTTGCAGTTAATAAGCAGTGCAGTTCAACTGGCCCTTCAAACTTTGGGCCTTTGTAAAGACTCTTTATGTGTTCTTCTCGTTCTCTAGTGTTCTTAGGTGTATAGGTTCGACCGCTTTTGGTGAAGCGAGGTCGGCCTTTCACTTTGGGTTTCCCAGGAATTGTGAAGGTGTAAGAGTCAGGTCGTTTCATCAGCAGCTTTCTGCACTAGGTTCCGTATCTGAGCTTCTTGATCGTTGCGTTCAGAGAACTTGCCAAGTCTCTGATCTAGTCGTCGCACCCAATCCACGGTAGCGTCAAATGAATATCCTTGCCACAACAGACTGGAAGCAAAGGCATACATCGTTGCTGATCTGTCTTGTGTGTTGAGGTCTTCCCATATCTTCTTGGCTGTGCCTTTGAAGCCGTCCTTCGGGGAGAAGTCTTTGGAAGGTTGTTTCAGTTTGGGTTTAGTTGCTTCGTATAGAGGAAGGAGAGATCTGATTAACGAGACAGGTGTTCTCTTCTCCCATGCTTGTTCGATGAACTTTGAAACATCCAGCATCCCTTCCCCGTCAGGGTCGAAGACTTCGTGTCTTCCTTTGTTCCGTTTATCTGGGTAGGGAAGCCGTAAACAGTTACCTATTCTGTTTGGTTCGAGTGAAACCTGTTTGGGGTAAACCTCACGAGTAGGAACTTGAACTATTCTGCAAGCCCCGATCATGGCGTTGCGCCCTATCGAAGCTGAGATTGGTTCTCTTAGATATACCCATACGTGGTATCCCTTGCTCTTCGATGTTTCTTTCCATGCTTGAATGCCCTTGGCTTCCAGCAGGCGAATGAGATTGTCAGCGTGGACGCTGGAAGTTTCTCCTTCGTCTAGGTCTACTGCCAGCCAGTCCACCAGCCACACTCCGCTTTTCTTCCAAAGTGGGTAAACCCCGAGGGCTGGCCCTTCCCCTGTTAGGTGTTGAGAGATGTGTTCTTCTGTAACTGGTGCGTAGTCGCCGCTCTCCTCTAGGAGAGGGGTAACCCCGTTAGATACATTAGCGAGGTGCCCCCCTCCATGAAGAGTGGCGAATCTTTTCTGGTTTGTTTTAGTTATTCGACCCATCTGTCATCACCTGGAATGTCACTCTCGTAATATTCTCGGACCAGTCCGCATTGGGGGTCCATGAAATAGTCGATGGGTGGGTTGGTTACATGGCATGGCGGCCTCTTGTTTTTGCAGAGATCTAACGACACTGATACGGAATGAATCCGTCGTTCAACGTCAGATAGTTTCGGATTGTCTCGTTGACGGAACACATTCAACTGCAGAATTGCGTATTCATCTGCGTTGAATTTGCCGTCGTCCATTCCTCTTGACTG
>CERB01045505.1_pt1 | contig 15327 bp, 11 predicted proteins | sample 356271 | NCBI WGS metagenome assembly CERB01 (sample SAMEA2621155, study PRJEB7988) | marine metagenome | isolation source: saline water (ENVO:00002010), including
AATTGTGACGAAATTGAGTCCATTTGTCGGTATTTTAAAGAAAAATTAGGATGCACTATCACCGTACAGACATTCAAGGCATATATAAAAGACCTACCTTTTGTTGATAGGGTTGAACATGTACTTCCTACGCAACCAACTGAAAACGAAACTAAGGTCAATGATACTATTGCTAGTGATATTCCAATAAGTTTGGAAACATTGAAACGGTTTAAGAAGGATGAGGAAGTACGAACCAAGAAACCTAAGATGAAAGAGAAGGAACCAGTATGGTGTGACGCGAGGAAAAGTGAATATTTTTATGTGAATTCGCAAGGCAACCTTTTTCCGTGTGCGTACATTGCTAGAGATGTAATGGAACACAAATTATTTCCGTATCATCCTATTGACTATACATACAATTTCAAGTATAATGATGGGACGAAATTTAATATCGGTGAGATAATTTATAACCATGACTTTGAGAATATAAGTCAACACTTGAAGAGGAAACCCCTCAGCGTTTGTACCAGAAATTGTGGAGATTGCCATGCGAGTTAATGTAGTTTGTAGTAAATGGGGAGAAAAATATGGCCCGCACTTTGTTAACCGTCTTTATAACATGTCTAAGCGTAATACACCTTCGACAATGGATTTTCATTTCTACTGTTATACCGACAATGATAAAGGACTCGATCCTAATATTAAAGTTATCCCATTTCCAGACATCGATTCCATCCATCCTAAGTACTGGTTCGGCGCTGATGAGTTTAAGTACGGCATGGCTCGTTGTTGGGACAGGCCTAAAACTTTCGTGTTTAACACTCACAATTTTGGCCCAGATAAGCCGACAGGACGCTTCATCTTCTTTGATTTGGATGTAATTATTCAGAATGATATTACACCGCTTCTAACTTACAACACAGAACAACCAACTAAAATGCGGTCTTGGTGGCAAGACCCGAAACCCATGCAGACCAGACAGTTTAAACTGGCACATGGTGCGTACACGAATGGAAGTTGTCAAGTGTGGAGTGATGACCAATGTGAACCCATATGGGAAGATGTTTTAAAAAATCAAGAAAAGATATGGTTCACATATACGGACGGAACCGATAACTATCACTCATGGAGATGGGGAGAGTATGGTGCTAAACTATGGGACTACTTCCCATCACATATGGCATACTCGTATAACAGAGGTCGTTCATGGGATGAAGATGATTTAAATGTGGGTATCTACAGACCCAATTGTATTTTGTGTGTATTTAATGTAGACTTATTACCGTTTGAGGATGAGAGTAGAGGACATACGAAACAAGATGACCTTGCTGACCCCAAACTGTTAGAACATTGGAGGTAAAAATGAAAAGGCTTTGGAAATTATGGTGCATGTCTTTAGGAGAAAAGGCATCGGATGATTCGCATGAGGCTGACATGGTTGCAATAATGAGAACCATAGTTGTCTTGGTGAACTTCTTCACCTGTTTCTTTATTATATCGGGAGTATTAAGACATTGGTAGGATATATGGCAATGATGAGTCCCAACTGGTTTATAGCAGAAGAACAAATATCAGAACATAACTGTATATGGACAGGTGAGGTGAGTCAAAAAACCTTGGAGTATTATCGAAACTTTGTCGGTGATACTTCAAACAATTATAATTTAGCAGGACATTTGGAAAGACAAATAAGAATAGAAGATATGCCTGAGTCTGTAAAAGAAGATATTATGAAAAACTTTTATAGACCAGAGATAGAAAGATATATGAAAACACAAAAGGATACAAGTCATCCTTTACTGCCCATAGGATTGGAAAGTGTGTGGATAAACTATCAAAAGAAACATGAGTTCAATCCCATGCACAACCATGGCGGATTGTTTTCATTTGTAATTTTTATTAATGTGCCATATGATTTAGAAGAGGAAGATAAATTTTTCCCAGAAAAGAAAGACCCAAAGACATCGAGACTTTGTTTTGTAATGAACTCCCCAATGGGCGTTCCAGAAGAAGTAGCGATACCAGTTGATAAGGGGTTTGAGGGAAAGATGATTTTGTTTGACGCGAAACTACCACACATGGTTTACCCCTTCTACACTTCGGACGGTGAAAGAATTACCGCATCTGGTAATGTAGTTTATGAGAGGGAACCATTTTGAATATCTACACAGTAAAGTGGGGTGACAAATATAATCATCAACATGTAAACAATGTCTATGAGGCGTGTAAAGAATTTTATACACCGCCAGATGGACACTTTGATTTCTTCTGCCTAACAGAAAACCCAAAAGGATTAGATAAGAACATTACGCCACTCGCATTGCCGGGCGGAAACAAATTAGTGAAGTGGTGGAATAAGATGTATCTCTTTGATAGTAATATCGTCACGCAGAAAGGTGAAAAGATGTTCTTTGATATTGATACTATTATTCAGAAAGATGTAACTCCTATCGCAAACTATGACCCAGAGGATTGTCTCTGTTTCGTAAAGACATACTGGCACGATTTAGAAACTCAATACAAAAACACTAGGCACATTCCACATAAATATACAGATCTAAACTCTTCGGTTCTGAGATGGAATGATAACTTAAACACAGAAGAGATTACAGAATACTTTAATAAATATCAGAAACAAATACTATGGTACTATCGTGGTCTTGACAACTTCTTTTATAACAGAAGAATAACCAAAATCAAATTGTTTCCTATAGGTTGGGTATATAGTTTTAACCAAGGCTATGTATTCCCACACGATATAGATAAACACACATACCGCGAACTACCTTATGTTTGTATTTTTGACTCAATGGGAAAAGGTGAAGATGTTAAATTTTAATTTTTTGAATAACTTTAAATACTGGGGTGAGGCGTTACATGTTATAGAAAACAAAATGCCTCATAAACTTGTAGATTTTAGGCAATCTCTACAAGAAAATAATATGGATGCTTCAATCTGGTTGGTTGAAGAATTGAAAGAATACTTGGAAGAATATTATACTAAACAGGGGAATCTTAGAATATTAATTCTTAATTCTTGGTTGGGTCTTCCTATGGTTCCACTTCTATGTGAGAATCTAGATGTCTCTCAGATTCATTTAGTTGATATGGATGAGGAAAGTATCAATCTCTCCAAATCATTTCACAAGTACTATGCCCAAGAGAAGTTTGTAAACATTCGTCATTGGAATCTAGACATACCATTTGAGTTTGAGAATCTAAATAAGATTGATGTTGATGTAGTAATCTGTATTCACACAGAACAAATGTATCCTCTAACAGAACTGGTGGGTAAGAATCCCAATGCCGTGTACGCGATGCAGAACTCTAATGTAGTTGAAGAGATGTATGGTATTAACTGCGTGAACTCAATCGAGGCACTAAAAGAACAAATAGGAATAGAAGAGTGCGGATATGAAGGAACCAAACAACAAATATATTATTCTTGGGATGGTAAGAAAGAGTTTGACCGATTCATGGTAATAGGACAAAGGGAAGGATTCTTCTAATGAGAAAAATACTTATGTGGGTAATATTTTTTATAGTAGGATTTTGGGCAGGGGCAGCTTACGGATTCTTCTAAAAATCTAATAGTGGATATTCACTCACATCAATATCTGCTACCATCTGTTTCCATAGGTATTCATCTGGTATAACAAAACCAAATGTTTGACGCGGGCCTCTACTTCCAGCAGTATGCCAGTATGGTGTTTCGTCTTTACCACCATAATATCCTATCTTAACATTCCATCCTACTGGGTCATTGATAGTTACAACTTCCCCATCCTCAACATGTTTGAAGAAACCAACTCCATCACTATGAGACATTAAAATATTATAGCCGGGACAATCCCAGTTATTATGCCATGACATGAAACCACCAGCAGGATAGTAAACATGTACCGCGTTAAACTTTGCACACAACCACGCGGATAAATCCCTACAAACTTCTAAAGACTTCTGTCTAATCTCCTTGGGTACTTTGTGAGTCAGATGAAAATCACATACCTTAGCATACTCTGGTGGGCCTTTGTGGTCATCACCCTTTGATTGTACTTCTCTAAGATATTCCTCTGAACAATAGTAATCCATGTCCCTGTTACCAAATCTTCTTTCGTCCATAGGTAAAGGTTCTTTATTATGAGCATTGAAGAAGTCCATCCAACCATCTAGGATTTCTAATAGTTCTGGGTTTATTTTTTCTATCGTTTTCATCTTAACTGAAAAGATTCTTTCTCTTTGTATACTCTATCTAAAGTATAGTGTGTTATGACAGTATCCATTCCCGCCAACTCTTCTGGTCTTTGACCCATGCAGAAATTCCATCTAGCATCAGGCCATGGGAAATCACCCACCTGTACAGAATTGCCAAACATTGTTTTATTTAAAAGATACCACATACTAAATGTGTCCCACTTACAAACTTCATCTGGATATGGGGAGGGGTCATAATCTGGTTCTATTTGTTTACAATATTGGGTAAACCAATTAGACATTAACGCTCTCATTAAATCATTATTCTTATAAACAAAGACACCACAATGATATATCATTTCTTCCGTGTCACTCAGTTTTGTTATCTTCGCGTTATACGGTCTGTTTCTAGTAAATATTATATCATTATCTTTTAAGAAAGTAAAGACTCTTTTTATATCTTCGTGTTGGATGTATGTGTCACAATCAATATACATCGTTTTATCATATGGGGTTTTATCCAGCGCCCATAGTTTTGCTCTCACATGGTCATCACAAGAGAATACATTATCAAACAAAGTCTTGTCGTATGTTCCATCCCACCTATCTTCTGTGAATAAAGTTATCTTTGCTTTGGGATGAAATTCTAATAATGACTCAGCGGATTGACATGCGGCTTTTAAGTATCTCTCATCACGAGAAGCTACATAAAGATATCCATTCATTACGGTTCCGTTGGTATGTCTGGAGCAAGCTCTGGGTGTGTACCATCTGGTTTAAACATGTTTGGAGTAGCATACAATGCTTCTTGTTGAATCAATATGGTAACCCATGCTTGTACTTCTAATTGGGTCTTTGCTTTACGAATTAGTTTTTTGATTTCTTTGTTTTGTGAATTTTTGATTGCTTCAATCTCAAAGGCTTCTAGTTTCATATTGAACAATGCTTCTTGCATCACTCTGTTTCTATGAACCTCGCGTTGTTCCGCGTCTTTTTCTTCTTGTTCTAAGACAACATCTTTGTGCGCCTCGGTGTTCTCATCGATTTCTTCTTCGGTGAACATCTCCATGACGGCATCAAAGTCTTTGTTTACAAGACCTTCTTTGATATTACCAACATTGATTTGAGATGGTCGATAACTCTGTCCAACCAAAATCTCGCAGAATAACGAGCGGTTTTCTTTATCTATCCATCGGGGGTTGCGATACTTCGCAATTTCTTCGGTCATAATATTTCCTCATGATTAAAAAATTGGCAGGACTATTATATCCTACCTCACTATTTATGTCAAGTCTTAAGCGGTTCTTATGAACAACTGTTTTGTTTCTTGCGTAGAACTCGATGATTGTACGGTGTTACCAGCATAGTATCCAGTATATGTACCAGAATATGAACCAGCGTATGCACCATTTAAGAATCCAGCAAAGAATCGGTCATAGTACCCAGTATATGACCCTGTGTAGTCTCCAGCATAGTTTTGTGATGATACATCTTTCAACTGGTCAGTCATTGTTGACCCCATCTGTACCCATGTTCCAGTAGCAGATGGTGAACCAGTTTGGAGTAAATATTTTCCTACTCCACCAGCAATAATTCTGTTTCTAAATGCAGGCACCATTGTTTGTAAGTTTGCGACTGACATTTCGTTTGGTTGACCTTCGTCACCAGCTTTTAGTAATATGTTTGAATCTGTTCCAGCAGCAGTAGTTGGTGCAGTTTTTTGATAAAGATAGTATGATACATCTGTTCCGTCAACTTGTGTTTCTGTGATTGTGTATCTTGAAGTCCATGTTCCACCAGCGGGTGAAGATGTACCAATTTTATATTGTCCGACTGTATTCGCGTCTTCAGCAGCCATTGCAGTTATAACTAGGTCTAATACTTCTGTATCTAATTCGGTATCGGTTGCTTGTTCTACAGCGGTTCCTGTCCACCTAAGAGGATTGATTTGTCCACTTTCAGACACAGCAGCAACTGGTTGATTGAATCGGTAGACAGTATCAGTAGTACTTCCACCAGAGGGGTGAGTACCTACAGAATCAGTTCTCTCTCTGTTTGTAAATGTCCCAATTTCATCAGCACCAGCAGAACCACCTGTAACAACATTGAGCTCAGCAGTACCCGAACCATCTGTATCGGTGGCAAATTTTAGAGTAATAACTCCCGCTACTTGGTCTTTAATTTCAGTAGCCGACATCTCACGGAGACCTTGAAGTCCCCCAACGGGAGTCGGATACGATCCTGCTTTAAGTGTTACTGGCCCTGCCATTCAATTTCTCCTTAGTTCAGCAACGAACCAGATGAATTATAGACTGCGAGTCCTCTGTGTTTCACCCAATCTGTAGCGTCTTTACATGTTAAAGTAAATGTAGTCTTAGCAGGAAGTGTTACAGCAGCATTTGCTGACCCTGCTTCTATTGTATCAGACGATGCTGGATACAGTTTACAATCAGTAGTTGTTATATTAGCAACAACAATATGAAGTCCAGCAGCAGCGGTTGGTAAAACAACCCCTTCTGCAGCTCCACCGACTGTACCGATTACATTAATTGTTTCCGTCAAAGCAGTAGCATCACCTTGTGCGGAACCAGCACTTGAAACAGAAGCAGATACTCCATATTTCAATGACCCCAGCAATTCTGCGGAATCGTTTACTGTTAAACTAGCGATGTTACTTCCACCCGAACCTACTTGTCGCCATCCACCAGTACTAACACCAACTAACTCGGCACCATTTGCAGTTACTACTTCAATAGGTGCGTTTGCAGAACCGCCATCAACGGTTTCTGTAGAAGCGGGATATACTTTAATAGTATTACCACTTACATTGTAGATGTTTATCACTAGACCAGCGGCAGCAGAGGGGAGTATTATCCCTTGGTTCGCGGATGCGGTTGATATAATATTGTATGTTTTAGTTAATGCGGTAGCAGTACCCTGTGTACTCCCAGCGGCCGAAACGGAGGCATTGATGCCAAAGGTAACATTACCACTAGCAGTAAGAGTACCAACTGACACATTATTACCCGATTCATACTTATCGTTGTTGAGGTTACTAAAGTTAGTATCCACCTCAGTATTAGTGAGGGGTGAACCTTTAGAAGCTCTTAGTGTTATAGTTGACATGTCTCTTCCCTATTCTTTATTTATCAAAATTGTTAACAAGTTGCATTAAAATGCTTTTGATTTCTTGAAAATCTTCCTTCAGACTATTTATATCATCTGACATTTCAGATATTTCAACATTCCTCTGGTTAGCTAAAAATTTTCGTCTTTTATAAGCGGCAAGACCATTAGTATCCACACTTACCAGAGCGCCCGACTCTGGGTCTCTGTTATATTCTAAACTGGATACTTGTCCTGCTTTGCTCATATTCTATTTATCACGCCTGTAGCGCAATAATCCTTAATTGTTTTGCCTCTGGTACAGAAGAGGTATTTGATGAAAGCATTACCAACTTACTTGAGAAGTACTTAAATCTCTTAAACTCTGTGTCTGCAACGGTACATGTAACAGCGGGTCTTGTTCCTCTGAAAGTCCATGTAACAGTTCCATCTGTAGCAGTTCCAGAACCGTGTGTTGGTGCGGAACTAGCAGAGGATGCACCAGTTGTACCACCTACTGTCGCTTCGTATATGTTACCAGAATTACCTACAATTGTTCCTGTAGCATAGTATTTACTTACCGCGTGGTCATCAAATACTTTAACAGTAGGTGCGGTACTATATCCTCGGCCTGGGTCTACAATTTCTAAGGTTGCGAGACCACCAGCAGATAAAGCAGTACACTTAATAGCAGCCTGTCTAGTAACACTAGAACCACCACCACTAAATGAGAAGTTCACAGAACTTGCACTTGCGATACCACTTCCAGCAGTACCAATAGTTAAAGCGTTTACACGCTTAACAGTTTGTGTGAATACTCCATTTGCGTCAAGAGCAGTACTAGGTAATTTCCAGTTAAAGTCAATAAACTGATTCTGTGACAAAGCAATCCCTTTCGGATTTGTATCATCAAGTTCTAGTTCTACCCAAGGTAAATCTTCGTAAAAATCTCCGTCATCTTCTTGTGCCTGTCCTTTAAAGTAAATCTTAAATGAAGAACCAGCAGGTTGTTTCAGCGCGACTGAAAGTCTTACATCTTCTGCTTCTTGACCATCGGCAAGACGCACCCTCCTCGAAATGAACTTGGATTTGGCGTTACCAAGGTTAGTTGTTTCGTTAGTAGAATCATTATTGATTTCATACTTCCTCACTATAGCAGCGTTACGATATGTTGATATAATCGGTGACAAAAGAGGTGATGAAGAGGTAAGTGTATACCTGTGTCGATAACTCTTTTTCGCCAATCTATCACCACCAGTAAATGCAAACTCATTCTTAGCAGAGTAAAGAGCGGCTTCCTGTACTACTGGAGTTCTTCTAACTGGTAATATATTTGTAAATGTAGTACCAGCAGTAGTAGCACCTATAGAATTAGTCACACATGCACTATATCCAATTTGACCTTCTGGGAATTCTTTAACCGTCATGTTAGTTCTAAGGTTATTAAATGTCTTGTTGTAAATACTACTAATCTTAAATGAAGTATTTCTATTGAATCCTTGTGCTGAGTCAGCAGTAACAGGGTCACCTGTTCCTAGAACATCATTAACAGCAAAGAAATAATCAGAATCGCCACCATGAGCAGCATCTATTGTTTCCTTGTCATAGATAATTTCTATCTTTTCTGTTCGTGGGTCTACTTCGTCTACCTGTCCGTGTTTAATCTTCAATGTAAATGTAGCACCAGAACCACCACTAGGAGTCACGGAAGACTGTCCTGTAGTTGGTATAGTGACATTAGCAGGAGAATCACTTGCTCTCTGTGGTCTAAATCCTACACCAGCATCATAAACTTCTATTCCATCTATTACACCACCACTTACTGAAGTTACTTTTAACTTGACTCCAGAACCAGAAAGGTTATTACTAGATGAAGAAGTAGCAGTCTGGACATTGATTGCGTTCAATGTAATGATATCATTGACACTATAACCAGAACCACCACCAGCAATACCTATTTTAAATGCGTGAATATCTTGTCCATCAATCGGTCTACCATTTAAGTAGTCAGATGCAACAATATATTCCGCGTCTTCGTTTACAAATTCGCATGTTCCAGTACCTTCTGTAAATCTACAATAGTAGATTACATGTTTGATATCTTCTGTCTGGTGAGCACTCCACGCCCTATTATTTGATGAAGTAAATAACATACCACCGATAGATGTTTCTTCAGCGGTGACTCTTTCATTTGTTCCTATTTTGTTTTCACCCAACTTAGAACACCAAACATTATAATTCGGGTCATTTCGTTGAGGCATAAGAACCATGGCGTACTCTTCATTTGGTGCGACATAAATTGGTTCATCAAAAGTAAAGTCTGTTGCGTATGTTTCAGTAAAGTCGTAATTTGTCTGTCTACCACCAGATATATCTGGAGTAGTTTTTACATCACTCGCGTTAAGAGTTTTTCTAGCACCAGCAAGAACTGTGTTGGTTGGATATCCATTCAGTACTTTTCTTAACTCACATGTAATACCCTGTCCAGTATCACTTAATGAATTTGCAACATTAGCACTCTGGCCAGGCCTGTCTCTAAACCAAACTCTGCATTTCTTAATAAATGCTCCACTTGGTGCATCACCAATACCAAATGTTTGAGCAACTGGGTCTCTTCTAGCAATAGGCGGATGGTGAATGAAAGTAGGAGCGGTAGCATCAATACTAGCAGTCAAGTCTGCGTTCACAGTCATTTGGCCAGGCTGAATATCCACATCTGTTACAACCTCACCTTTCTTCTCAACTGTAGTTTCACCACTAGTAGTTCCCAAAGTCATTGTGTGTTGTTCGTAAACTATGTCAGTTTCTTGTTGGAAAACTTGCATAGCAAAAGCAGAGTAGATTTGTTCTGCTGATGTTGTTACAAAATTAAATCTATCTTCTGGGTCATCTGTTACCCTCATTCTTCTTGTACCCACGGCAAATGTAGGTAGTCCAGCAGATTCCGCTGAACCATCATTACCTCTTGGTAACCAGTAAACAAAAGCAGCGTCACCATTTGAGTCAGTAACAATAGGTGAACCTATATCAGCAGGAGCAGAAGCACTAAAGAAATAGTTTTTACTTGCATCTTCAACACCACCCAAAGGAGCGGCATTTAATCTTGAACCTAAGAATATGTGTCCTGTTCTGGAACCAGATGCTTTCCATGCTGGAATCAGAGCGTCAAACCCGCCTGGGTCACAAGGACAACATCTATCATCTTGTCTGACATCATCAAAGTAGAAATATATTCTTGTGTTGGGTTTCATTCTACTAACCCTAACACCAATTCTGTTTCCTCTCATGTTGGGTAGTAATGAAACATCTTTAACAAAGTTACCCAATGCGTGTGTTTCGGAAGTACTAGGCCCTGCTTGTGCGGTCTGTATTATAGATGTGGTTGTTTGAACTATGTCCGAAACTTCCATCGTAGTTGTTGCAGAAGCACTAACTCCTATCGTACCACCAATCTCACCAGTTAACCCGCCAGGCGATGTTTGTTCAAAGAAACCATTTCTGGGACTACCGTTTAGAGTTGAAATATTTTGACTTACAGTACCATCAATTGTACCAGTTGCGTCTGTCGAGGCATCAAATGTAATTGATTCGTTTGGAACTGTCCTAGAGCCTGGCGTTACTACACCAGTTTCCGCGTTTAACTGACCCATTTCTACTTGAGTTTCAAATCCAACGACATTTTTACTTGCGTTAACTTGGTCAATTTGAGCAGCAACAGCACCAGCGTTTGACAATGTAATAACTTGTTTTTGTTGTTGTACTTTAAAAGTAGCACCACTATCTGAACGAGGATAGATATCCATTTCGCCATCAAAGTTGAACAATAGTTCGCCCACACAGTTTCTTACTTTAGTTGCGAATCTATTTTCTAATCCTGCTTCTTCAACAAATGGTCTTGTTATTGAACTACCTTGTCTTACCCATCCAGAAGTGCCATGAGTTTCATTTAACTTCAAGTCTATTTGATAGTCTTCAAAGTTAGGCCCTAATCGTTTTCTTGATGAATCATAAGAGGCAGCATAACTTGGGTCTGATAAATCACTTAACAAGTCTCCTTCAAATGCGTTTACATAGATACCGTTTTTAAATCTATCATTTCCGTTTGAGTCTAAAATAACTTGGTCTTTAGCTTGCATTTCCATCAAACTTAGAGCAAGATAATATTCTAGTCTATTAATTCTTTTTTCGATTGCACCAATATCTTTCATGGTGTATCGTCTGTGTTGTCCTTCTAATTTATGGAAGACAGCATTTACTTCTTGTCCGTATCTTTCCGCGAGGCCTGGCGACAATGATGGGAAAGGTGGAACCTGTATTTCAGCAATCTGCATTGCATCATCCATAGATGGCCCTTTAGCAGGCAGAGAAGAAACACCCTCAACAATCTTCATCTCTCCAGATTTACTAATAACAAGTTTGTCGATTCTTGGTAAGTAATATTCTACATCCGTGGTAAAGTTACTATTAGGAGTTGGGAACTGAATACCGTTTGATGGTAAATCAAAGTCCTCTGTAGGATATGGGTTTTCAGTTGCAACCGCTAATGTTGTGGCAGATACAGCAGTTTGTTTAACTCTAGGTCTAAAATCAATAGTATCGCGTAAACCAAATGCACCTAACTTTTTAGAAGTGTATGTGGGAATCTCAAATGTGTATATACCAGTAGCACCAGTATCATCTACTGGGTAAGAATCTTTTGCAAAGTATGTTCCGTTTGAACCACCATAGTTAGCAGTAAAATGACTCAGTTTAACTGTTAAAAGTTTATCTGTTGTACTGAGAGAACTACTAGCCTTCTTGACAATTTTTCCGTGTCCATAGAAGTTATCTGTTTGTCCACTATCTAAAACAAATTCTTTTTTATAGTCTATTGCGTTATCGGTGTCATCAAGATATACATTCAAGTCCGATGAAACATATATCGCTTCAATTTCTTTAACATCCACTATACCAAGAGGCCATGGCCCGTTTGCACCACCGATATTATCTCGCGTGTCAATCTTGACATACCTACCAGTATTAAGTGATTTTGGTACTGGAGGCGCGTCTACTACTTTCATTTCCACCTGTAGATAGGCATCGTATGCTCCACTTGGAGTACCAACATCAAACTCCATTGTTTGTCCGTTGGCAGCAGCGGTAACCATACTTGGAGCAAGTCTGATAACTCTACCTTCAGAACCAGATATTGTTCCCATACCACAGTTTGTAACACCAGAAGTCTTACATACCATGTAAATCTTATTATCTAATATTGTCTGTGTAATACCAGCAGCGGTATATGGGAATATTACTTCTGAACCAAGAGATGCAGAACTGATACTAAATGTACCAGAAGCTCCAACACTTACATTGAATTCTTCTGTATAGTAATATTGAGTATCATAACTTCCACCTCCAGCAGCTGCAAGAGTCTTAGTTGACTGCCAAGGTGCTGGATAAATTAATTTGTTGTATTCTGTACCATGAAGAAGAGCGGTATCTTTAGTCCCATCGCCACTTACATCTTCGAGTATGATATCAGCGAAACCACTATCTGTGGAATTCGGGAACTGAATTGTTCTCGCGTCTTTTAAATCACCATCTCGTATTCTTACATCATATACAAAAAGTCTGTATTGTGTAGCAGCAGCGCCTGGGTTTCCAGATGCCCTCTTTAAGGCACGAACTCTACATGTACCAATGGTTGTTCCCAAAGCGGCATGTCCACCAAATGTGCCATCCGTATGAGCACCAGCACCAGTTTGTGAACCTATACTTCCGTAATATCCGATGTTACATAAAGCACCGTTTTCTAAATCAAAAGTTCCAGCAAGTTCTTTAACATTGAAGTAGTTACCATATCCCATAGTAACATCTCTTGCTTCTTTTGTCTCTGTCGATGTTCCTTTTCTAATTTTTATTGGGGTATTTTTATAGTATTCTCTTCGGTATCCATTTGCATATGCTACGCCTGGCGAAACCAATGCGACCAAGTGGTCTGCTGAGCCTGGGTCTGTGGCGTTTGTACTAAATCTATATCCTTCGTTATCTATCCTGTATGATGTACCTCTGTAACCAAAACTTACCGTTCCACTAAGAACATCTCCACTTGTATGTGTAGGCGGAGCTCCAGAACTAGAAGTTCCAGCAATACTTACCTCATATAGTTGTCCTAAATGATTGACAAACTGTCCCAAACTATAGTTTGTATTTGTAGTAGTGTTAAATGCCACACCTTTTACTGTTTTAAGGTGTTCTATCATTTTTATCGTGAACGGTGTTATAACATAATCACCATCACTTTCATTTTTTTCTACCGCGAGAGCTTTACCAAGTTCTGCAAGTTCATTCAATCTAGTATCATATTTCTTTTGTATCTGTCCTGCTTTTACTTTATAAAGAGCAGTAAACCCAGTTGGCATTTCAAAATATTTGAATACCACAGTACCATCTGTCGCGTTACCTGTAGTATGAACTGGGCCAGAACCAGATGAATTACTTATACCAGAAGTAATGACTTCGTAAATGTTATCTCCATTTGATATAAACTCACCAATTTCATATGTGGTTGAGTTTGAGTAATCTTTTCCGTAAGGTACTTTTGTAACTACGGTGTCTATCTTAGTTCTATCGGCGCCTGGCGCATTGTAATTGTAAGCACCTGTAGCGGGGTCTAAAAGACTTGTATCATCATCTGAAGTTACAATTGACTCATTTACTTTAATACCAACAAAGAAGTTGACATTCATATTGTAATCGTCAAGTCTTATTTTTTGGGTATCGTTAGCAATAAATTTACCCTGTGCGTAAATAATACCTTCTTCTATAACAAAGTCTATCGCGTACCCATAAAAGTTTTTTGTAAAACTAGTGATGTCTGTATTATTATCTACAACAAAGGTATCTCCGTTTCTTCCAGAATCGGTACTTGTTACTGTTAATGTTTCTCCTGCCTCAAATCTTACAGAAGCTTCGATAGTACCAGATTCTAATTCATTACCTTTGGTGTAGTTAAGATAAAATGTTTTCTTTTTAACTGCATCCGAATCGGTTCCAGTTTTAACATCCGTAATTTCTGCTTTGATTCCTGTCGTAGAACCAGTTATTGTATCACCGATGTAATTTGCAAGGGTGTCATTTGATACGGCAGTAGCAGAAGCATCGACATCGTTGACTTTAATATAAGGGACATTGATTGGATATCCAGAACCGCCTCTTACTGTAGCACCATCTTTAAAAACGAAATCACCAAACTCTTTTATGGTGTTCAGCATGTAATCTTGCAACTGAGTTAATTCTCTTGCTTGTACCGCAACTCCAGGCTTGAAGACTACGCGATTAAACTTTTTCGCTGCTGAAAAATCGTTATAATAAGGTGTTACATTTAAATCAATCGCCATTTCTTTTCCCTTAGAAAGTAAATATTATTTTTACTGTCTCTACTTGACCCTCTTCTCTTGTAATAGGTTTTCTATTATCAAAGTAAACTATGTCTCCAGAATTATTATTTATTTCTGGGTTTGTAAGACTATTTATAGGTAAAGATGAGAGTCCTTTTGTTAAATTTGTAATTGTGTCACTAGTGCCTATTCCAGAGACATCTTCCTGTAAATAAACACTATCATCCACTCCATTTCCTGTTGTGTCTCGTAACTGTGCTACTGTGAAACTACCACCACTTGTTGCTTCTAGTTTGTCATCTGCCCCATAATTGTTGGGGTCACTTATTCCGATGATAAAGTGAGGAGAACCAGTTGCGTCATCGAATAAGGATGTTAAACCATATTTAGTGATGTTTTTCATCAATCCTACTTGTCTATAATCATTTCCAGTTATTAAATCTCTTGAATCATTGTCAAATGATACTGTTACACCCACTCTCTTACAAAACAATTCTTTCTGTGGATGAGCACCGTGTCCATCAATAGGTGATATGATAACTCTAAAAGTAGCATTAGTACCACCACCAGATGCTTGTGTTAAAGCAATAGATGCCTGAGTGTAACCAGAGCCTGGATTTGTTATTGTTACCCCTGTGATATTTCCGTTTGTATTTACCACAGC
>CERB01172481.1_pt1 | contig 15182 bp, 5 predicted proteins | sample 356271 | NCBI WGS metagenome assembly CERB01 (sample SAMEA2621155, study PRJEB7988) | marine metagenome | isolation source: saline water (ENVO:00002010), including
TCAGCATCGGCAAGTGTTGTTGTAGCAGTTCCTCCATCAATATCAAGAGATGAAATTGGAACTGTTCCAGCTGTGAGTCCACTACCAGATCCAGTAAATGCACCACTGGATAATGTGACTCCACCTGATGTGGTTATACCAGTTACCTTGAGGTTTTCAACAACGTTGACTGAGTTGATGTTTACAATATCACCTAATGACTTCCATGCAACTGTCTCAATCTCATCACCTACTGTTGCTCCTGCAGCAAGAGTAATTGTGTTTGAGTTTGTTTGAGTGTAGTCAGTGCCTGTAATTAGACGAACACCGTTTTGGTATACATCTACAAATCCGTTTGAATATCCAGCAGTAACTGTAAATGCAGTCTGACCTTGAGTCGCAGTTGTTGTTTGAGATGTGGTAAATGTAGTTGCAGCAACACCAGTTGTGGCAACGTGTGCAATACCATCTGCAACTGTGTAAGTGTCAATACCATTACCAGTGAACTTAAATGCAGTAACAAGACCTGCAGAACCAGTGTTCTTGATAGCACCAACACCAGCTATAAGTCCAGCACCAGTTGAGTTTCTTAGAGGTGCAGCACTTGTAAGTTGTCCGTCAACATCTAATGTACCACCAACGTGTACGTTCTTGGCAACACCAACACCACCATCAACAATCAAAGCACCAGTAGTATTACTGGTTGATTGTGTAGTAGCGTCAATGTTTGTCGCACCCGAAACTGTAAGTGCAGTTAGAGTTCCAACAGATGTAAGAGAACTGTTTACAACAGCAGATCCAAGAGTCGTTGCATTTAGAACTGATGTATTATTGATCTTATATGCTTTACCAGATGCAATGTTTAGGTTCTCAGAAGATCCTAAGTTATCACCTGTTGCTTCAAATTGGAATGTCTTATTACCATCTCCCGATACTATTGTGATACCGCCACCATTTGCAGCAGCGTCATCAGCAGCACCTGTACCTAATTCTAAGTTCTTGTCATCCACTGACATTGTAGTGGAATTTACAACTGTCTGGGTACCATTGACTGTTAAGTTACCAGAAATTATGGTATCATCAGCAATCGTTGTCGTACCACCTGCAGAATCAAGTGTGAGGTTGCCTGAAGTTGTTGTTACAGTATTTCCATTCAATGAAAGATTGTCTACTGTAGCAGCACCTGTAACCGCTAGTGTAGTACCATCAAATGTTAGATTTCCTGAATCCTCAAGTGCACCAGATGAACCTGCAATAACAACTCTGTTGTCAGTGAGGTCTGAAACTGTAGCAGAAGAAAGAACTGTCTCACCACCTGCTATGTTAGCACCACCATCAGCATCAATCGCTCCGTTGATATCAACAGTTCCAGTGAATGTTGAAATACCAGAAACTTTGAGTGTTGTAGCATCTAGTTGACCTGCTGTTGTGATACCCGATACTTTGATAGATGCGAAATTAGCACCTGCACCACCACCTAAAACATATGATTTGATTCTTGAAGCAGCAGTCTTTTTGTTAGCACCACCTGCACCGTCATCAACTAGGAACAAGTCAGCGTCTGCGATTGCACCTCCAATATCAGTTGCACCATCAAGGTCAATTGCTAATGCTGGAAGTGTACCTGCTGTTGCTCCTGATAGAGATCCAGTGTGTGTACCGTTTGTATTACCTGTTACGTTACCTGTAAGGTTACCGTTTATAACTCCTGTAAATGTAGATATACCAGAAACTTTTAGGGTTGTTGCGTCGAGTTGCCCTGCAGTTGTTATACCACTTACATTGATCGCTGTAAAGTTTGCACCTGCACCACCACCAAGGAAGTATGACTTCATCCTTGAAGCAGTAGTTTTTCTATTTGTGCCACCTGCACCATCGTCAACGATGAACAAGTCAGCATCTACAATATCTGCTCCTATATCTGTGCCACCATCTATATCTAATGCACTAAGTGGTAATGAACCAGCGTTGAATCCAGATCCTGTATCCCAAGTTAATGTTCCACTTGCATTACTTCTTAAGAATCCACCGTTTACTGCAGCAGAAGGGAATTCATATGATTGATTACCAGCTATATTTGCAGGTGCCTTTAGAGTAATGTAGTTACTACCGTTGTTGGAACCTTCAACAAGGTTCACACCAGAACCTGTTGTTGCTGTTTCTACTGTCCAAAAACGCTGTGAACCTATAAACTTATTATTTGATGTTGTTGAGTCTATACCAACGTATAGATCAAACTTATCGACTGTAAGAGCAGGTTCACCAGCTTGTAAACCAGGTAAGTTAGAAAAATTACCCCTCTTAAACTTCAGGATTGGAGAAGCCATATTAGCTGTTTAAAATTCTTTTAGTTTATTTTCACATAATCATAGGTATTATGACTGCTTCACAGTCAAAATATATTTATCAAAAATCCCCTGCATCTAGGTCAATTTTATTGTCTAGAGCAACGTCTAATTCATTAATCGTTTCTTGTGAGAATCCATCTGGAGTTGGAGCACCACCAGCAACAGAAGCACCACCAGCAGCAGCGTTCACCACTTCATCAGGGTTTACAAATTTGAATGCATTCGTTACAGAGTCAAATACAAGCACGAATCTATTACCAATCCCTTGCTGATTGACATCTTCTAAGTCTGAAAGTTTAGTTGCCACTCCTGATCCTCCTGAACCTGTTGCTCCACCACCAAGTGCTATCTTGAAAGACCTCAACACATCGATCTTTGCAGAAAGTGGTGATGAACTTGCAAGAGTAACTTTGTATCCCATTAGCTTATGGTTGGGTTTACTAACGCCTGACCACTAATAACTTTTTCTTTTTTACCAGTGACATCATTAGTGATGATAATATCATAATTATATCTACCAGCAGTTATAATACCACTTTGTGCATCTGTCAAAGATATTGTAATCTCTCCGTCTGTTGGCGTTGTTCCGAATGTAATTCCGAAACCAATACTACCTGCAGAGGTATGGTGCTTACGCATTTTTGCAGACAATGATCTATTAGTCAGATTCAACGCTGACCCATCAGTTTGGGTTATATCGAACTGAGTTTCAAAGTCAGTTCCCTGCTCAATTTCAATATTAACGACAGGAACTGCCATATGTACCTACTTGTATCAGAGTTATTTATTACGTATCATATTTTTCAACTCTTCAATCTGAAGACGAAGAGAATCAATCTCATCTTGTTGAGTGTTTCTTACTTCTCTTTCATTAAGATATCTATTGTAAGCACTACTGTCAGTGTTTATTATCGCCTTCGTCTTCGCATCCCTCTTCAGATTTGGGTGATCCTCCACCTTGATTCTTTTTGATTGGGAATGTCTCATCTAGTGTACCCTCCAATACTTCTGCTGCAAGTGACCATGCATTGACCATAATTCTTTACCATCTAATGTATATATTATGCCAATGCTATCGCCCTAAAGTCAAGTAATTCAGGTGCTTGTGCTTGGTTACTTGATGAGAATACAACTTTGACTTGAAATCCATTGTAAGTAGGTAAGTTTTCTGCAGTAAATGTATAGTCATTGAACTGACCTTCTAAACTTGCAGGTATCTTTCTGTCAGATTTACCATTATTATTCTTACCATTTATTAGGAATCCACCAGAGTCTAAGTTTTCAAAACCAGGCATCAACTCAAACACTTTGTCAGTTTCACCACCACCATCAACTCTTTGTAATCTATACAATACTCTAACATCACCAGCTCCAGTTACATTTGCACCAAATATAACTTTGAGACTTGTAGCAGGGTTTTCTAGTTTGATTAGTTTAGTAACATATGCCTGATCATGAGGATCTTCAAGTAAGTTAGATCTTCTGTCACTAATGTAATTTCCAACAGGTCTGTTAACTCTTGATGATTTAGTATTCAATGAACTGTTGAATACATTGACAACAGGAGATACATTCTTATCTGATGTGCTCAATGCAACATCCATTGTAAGTGATTTACCGCCAGGTAATTGTTTCAATGCATTCTGATTTTCCTCATTGACAAGAGATGCAACTAATCTAGGTGCTTTGTATTTTGTTTCTTTAGTAAGAGATAGTGGTGCATAACCTTTATCAATAAATGAGGTTTCATTGCCACCAATACTTGTTCCACTACATGTTCTTAGATTTGCTTCAACCTTAGTATTTTCAGGAGAACTGAAGTTTAGTGTTGGTTCAATTGATTCAAATTGAATATTAGATGAACCTTTACCAGATTCTCCACCACCATGCTTGTCTCTATTGAATAAAACATCACCCGTGATTCTAGCATGATAGTCATCAAGAGTTATCTTACCAACAATATTACTAGACACATCAGCAAGACTGTGCTCTGTATTAATTTTTCTTAGAGATACACCAGATAATTCATACTTTTGTATTGGATCACCTACAATATATGTACGTGTAAATGTATTATCAATACCTCTGGTTATACTACCACTCAATGTATTGTTACCAATCTCTGTGTAACTTATTATCTCCTCTCCAATTAAGGCATAACCAGGATTACTTGCAGTAACCTGTGAACCCTCAAAGAAGTTGAATCCTAAACTACTACCAACACTGATTTGACTTGTATCACTGACTGCATATCCCACTGTCAATGTTGTAGGAACAGCGTCTCCAGTAATACCTGAGATGGCAACTCTGTTTTGACCAGAGTGTAAGTTATGATTTGCATGGGTAACCCTGAAGTGCTTACCATCAAATTTACCACTATTAGTTGTTACTGATGCTGGAATTATGCTTGGTATTGTAACTCCATAACCAAGATTAGTATCTTGAACTTGTATCAAATCAGTTGTGTTGAAATCAGTTCCAGAAACATTTGTAAGTTCAATAGCGTTGACACCTGTTGTTACACCAACAGTTACCAATAAGTTCTTTCCTAAACCTCTAGCACCAATCGCACCAGTCAGTGTATCTCCAACTCTATATCCTGATCCAGTATCGTTGACCGTAATTTGTGTTATAACACCACCTGACACTGTGGCAATACCAGTTGCACCAGTTCCATTACCTGTCACAGCATTGAAAGAGATTGCTTGAGCAGTACCATCTTCATATCCTGTACCCTCATTTGTAATAACAAGTGAGGTTCCAGAATTACCATTACCAATGTGTGCAAGAAGATTAGATACAAAACCAGTTGAATTGGCATTATTTTGTTTGACTTGTGATCCCACATGTACTACAGAACCAGAACCACCAACTATTGATGAGTTCAATCCTACAGTCACTCTCTTAGAGAATGTTTCAATTGGATTTGGTGCCAATCTATTTCTAGATGCATTAGTACCCAAATCAGGATTGAAGAATCTTAGTGTTCCAACCTCTGTTGTAAACTCTGCCTTATATGCTATGTACTTGAGATCTTCTAACTGAGAAGCAGTCCAAGTAGATCCATTTTGACCTTTGAATAATGAACCCTGAGTAGGTTGTTTTGATACAATGATCTTACCTAATTCAGGAGAATCAGCAGTTGATATATCTTCTTCACCTATCTGACATATCCATGCCTGATAGTCTGCATCAGCAGATCCAATCACAAATGCATACTCACCCTTCACACAATATACTGGATTAGTAAATTTGAAGTTTGTAGGAACTGTACCATCTGTTGATACATTTACCTGATCAGGAGTCAAAATGACTCTCGCATGTTTCAAAACTTTAGTGGTTGGATATCCATTCTCCACAGATACTATCCTCACATCAACTGGTAATGATTCAGATTTTGTTAGGAAGTAGAAATCTACAGATGTCAAGAATATACCTGTATCTTCTTCAACAAAGAAACTTTGTGCTAATGGATCATCATCATTTTCTCTAGCAGGTTGAACAATAACTCTTTCAGTAGTTCTCTCAATAACCTCTGTATGATGAATAATGACAGGAGGTGGAATTACAGGAGGTGCTGGTTCTACTCTAGTAATTGTTGTCTCAGTGATCTCAAACCCTTCAGAGAAATGATCTGCACCTGCAGATGTGAAGTTTTGACCTGTTATTACATCTTGTGGTCTTATGCTTGTTACAGAAGCAGTGTTAGTACCATTTTGGAATGTTCCCTCTGGAATATAATAGCAACCTAGAAGTGCACCAAACTCATCAGAAATAAGTCTTATTTGAGTTATGTCTGCCTCTGCACCACTTGTTTCACCAACAAGTCTCATTCCTGTTGTTACAAATCCAAAGTAATTTCCATCAGATTTTTGATTCAAACTATCAATATCTACATTGAGGATAGTAGAAGTTTCTGTATAAGAAGATGATATGCCTAGAGATGGAGTATATGGATTAGATGGATATGTAATTATTGGATCATTGAACGGACCAAACTTATGATTAGGTTGACATACACGGAATCTAATGTCAGCACTCTGACTATTATTTTGTGTAGACATCGCTAGTCCACGTACAGTTTCACCTATTTGGAAAGCACCCTGTATCGGAGTAACTTCTAGAAGTTTTGGTATGGTGCGTACATTGTTTTCAATCATGTCAATACCAGACCAATATGTCAACATATTAGTATTGGGTTTCAATCTTGACGCTGTGAAAGCAATGTTCTGCTCTCTCATTAGAGGAACAGGTTCTGTCTCAGAAATAAAGTCATTACTAAATCCTATTCCACCATCTTCAGTAAAGAATACTCTATTGACAAATATATCTGAGTCTGGATTGAGTGTCATTACACCACCCCAATCTCTGAAAGCATAAGGGTTTACACTCTCAACTCTTGTTGCGAATGGTTGTTCTCTATCTACAACCTCATTATAATCTAGAGTTACATAATCACCAGTCTTTCTAATATTAGGAGAACCTAAATCATCAGTAAAACGAGCGTCTACAGTAGGGTCTGCAGCACCATTTGTTCCAACAATTGACTCTGATCCTAGAAGAAGATCAATACTATCATGGAATTTTCTTGCTACTAACTTACCTTCTTTAATATCATACTTGAGTGAATCAATTGTTTTATCGGCTACTTCAAATGAATTGAATGGGTCAACAACAAAACCATTCTTGAATCTATCTAAACCTGTGGCAGGGTCTTTTATCACAAGACTTTCTGTCTTCGATTCTAGTAATGATAGTGCTGTTACTTCTTCTACGTTTGCTATTCTAGTTTCTAACTTACCAATATCCTTCATAGTATAGCGTTTATTGGCACGGAATTCTAACTTGACATCCTTTGTTGCGTTATAAACGTAAGGTGCATATTCAATTTTTGCTAATTCAAACGACTCATTTATTGGATCTGGTTCTACTGGATTCTCAGCAGGTACACCTTCCTTTATTGTGAATGTTGCATCCCTATTGACATATAATCTATCAATTCTACCAAGATAGAAATTATAATCAAAAGTTATATTCTCATCAGAAACTAATACAGATGCTGATTGACCACCTGCACTAAAATCTCTTGCATCAAATTCAAATGGGCACCTTGAACCCGAATATGGAGCAACTCTTGGTCGTGCATCAATAGTATCAACGTTTCTAATATCTTCAAATGCTGGTGAGATATCGTAATATTGCTGTGGATAACTACTTGCAGTAAGTATATCACCAGAGTCTTCTGAGTTTATAACATAATGATCAAAGTAAACCTTCAGTTGACCCTGTGGTTCTGGGAAGTTTGCTTTTCTTACTAATCTACCAAAATCATAAAATTCAGCTCGCTGACCCGAATCCAGAATAAAATTGTTTCTGATGTTAGGATCACCAGCAGAAGAAGAAGAAAGATTTGCAGTAACGCCACTCTCTGAGAACGTAACTTCTTCAGTATCTTGGAACTTATTGCCATTTGTAAAAATAACCTCCACCTTGTTTGAAGCTTTTCTATCAAGAATAAGTGCAGAAGCACCAGAACTCTTACCTACACCGACTTCACCAATAACAAGATCTGAGTTATTACCTGCAGGTCCGTTGAAGGATGCTAAAGTTAGAGTGGGAACTGTTGGGGCACCAGATCCTGAAGATTCAAATACTGCAGTCACTCTGACAACATCAGGTACTCCAAGAGATATCTCTCTATCTTGAACTCTAAGACCAAATACATCACTTGGTGTTAGACCATCTGTGATTGATGAACTTACACCAGAATATGATCTATTTGATTTTGTTATAAGTTTAATTGCATTTCTTGTAAGAGACTTTTGCTTTGATTTTACCTTACTCTTTTGATGTGTACTTTGTACTACAACATTACCTGATTGACTTGCTGTCAATCCAGAAATTGTAACTGATTTACTACCAGCAGCAATAACAACTTGATCGGATGTAAGTGCCTGTACTGATCCATCATTATAAGTTACATTATATCTCTCTTCGTCAAATGGAGCGTAAACTAAATCAGTTCCAGTCAATGAAGGAAGAGTTAATTGACCATTACCATCAGTACTCTGAGAAGTATCTTCCTTTCTCAAGAAGAGAGTTGAATCTGTCAAGTCAACTGACTCTATGTTGGTATTGGGCATCTGTGCATACAAGAACCCAGCTGTAGATTCTTTTATCTTAGATGATAATATTTGCAAACCACTTACAGTAACAGTGGAACCTGGTAATGCCTTGTGACATACTCCAGAAACAGTATCAGGTGCAGCGACAAGAGTTATGGTATTACCAGATGTGCTTATAGCATTAACCACATTATATGTGATGTCATTATTAGCAGCTAACTTATATGAAACTACATCACCAACTTTGAACTCAGGCACCCAACCAGTTGTACCACTTGTTACCGCACCTCCATTCGTAATACTAAACGATCTTCCACCGAAATCTTTTTTAGTTTCTAATACCACATCAGCAGCAAAAGTTCTACTTGCTGCAGTCGATCTTACTGATTTTACATCCGCAAGATCATACTCAGTCACAGAGGTAATTATTCGACCATCTTGAACACCATTGATGATGATTGCTTCATCAATAATAAACTTACCTTGTGTTTGATTCAAGGTAACTGTTGTAGAATTACTGACAGCACTTCTTATGTAACCTTTAGCACCACTTGATGCACCTTCAACAATTGCAGGAACATTTATGGTATGTGCTTGATTAAGAACTAACTGCGTATCTGTCTGGATGTCCATCAAGTATAATTCATATACTGATGTATCACCTGTATATCCAGCGTTTTGAAGTTTGTAATCATATATCCTTGCTCTTCCTATACTACTACCTGCAGCAGATGATTTAGTAGATCCTAATCTAGCACTTCTAAGATCAACATAATCGGAAGTAGCAGCAGCAAGATTTATTCTTGCTGCACTCAATACATTATTGACTCTTAGTCTATTACCTGCTTGAAATGGAACTGCAGAGTTTTCAATTTTTTGTGTAGTTCTTGGTTTCTTTACATCTAAGTAAGCGTGACCAGATGTTTGTACCTCAAAACCTCTTACGTATGCTTTACCTGGACCTACTCTTACGTTCAATAGATCTTTACTTGGACTATTACCTTCTTCTGTTTTTTGATTACCATAATAGGTTCCAAAATAATCAAACCTATCATTCAATGATTCTTTCGCTTCCAAATCGAACTTAGTTACAAAGTAATTACCACTTTCATCATAGGTTCTTCTGGCAAATTCATCAGCGAGATGATTATATACAGTTCTATCTACAATTAGTTTTGTTTCACCTTCATCAGTTCTAAACAACTCGATAAAGTTTTCATCTTGAAAATCTGTTAGACCTTTCTTAGTAAGTGATAAACTAATCTTGAGTCTATCAGCACCTGGAGCAGTAAAATTGGAGAATCCAGCAGCATTATCATATAGACTATTATCATCAACAGCAGTGACAAGATCCTCGTTGACAAAGAAACCTACTCTGTATGAGGGAGAGTTGGAATACTGATCAAGAATAAGCGTTTCATTTTGTACCTCTACAAATGCACCACGAGCAAAATATACACCTCTATTCATTGTAAATGCACTAGATGTACCAGTGGCATTAGAAAGAATACAAGTAGCAAAATCACTTCCACTTGTAATGGTGGTAGATCCGTATGTGAAATCTGTAAGAGTAACTAAATTTTCACCATCAGCAAAATATTGATTTTGTAAATCATCAGAAGTACTTTCAAACTTGATGTATAAAGTTGTACTATTTGTTACTGATTCGATTGAAGATAATACTTGAAGAACTTTTGCCTTGACACCAGATTCTTTTCCCTTTATTCTAAGACCAATAAGTTTATCGTAATATGATTCTACAGGAACACCAAAAAATGTAGACTCAATTTTGACAAACGTATATGCTGGATCGTAGTTGAATTTACCAGGAATCACCATTGATCCCTCTTTGAAAATATGCTTACCAAACTTCTCAATCTGTCCTTGTAGGATAGACTGTAGTGTGGTTAGTTCTCTTGCTTGAACTGGTGTGCCAGGTTTGAATAAGACTCTGCTAAAGTTTTTTGCTGAGTCAAAGTCATCAAAATATGGACTGACGTTTAGGTTGGTGTTCTGTGGCATCGTTAGAATTCTAAGACGATTTTAATATCTTCACGTTGGTTAGTTGCCCTTGTAACTTCAGGTCTATTGTCAATGTATACAATATCTCCAGAGTATTTTTTGATCTCAGGGTTGGCAAGACCGCTTGTGTATGATTGACCAAAATAGTATTTTTTGTTACTTACATCCACTGATACACCTGTGAATGCGGTGTCAATAGATAATGTCTCAGTACCAGTTGTAGTATCAACAACAATGTTAGTGTTACCACCTGTACCTGGTGAGGACGTGAACCTATTTAGACTGTAACCGAAGCGGGGAACTGAGTTTCCAGCACCTACAGTAGCAAGTGATCTATCTTGCCAATATTGTAAGGTTTTTGTTACCGCATCGTATCCTACAATCTTTCCTATAGCAGTTGTACCTGCACTGATTGTTTGAGTTATTTGTCCGTCAGTTTTTACTGAGATAGTTGTCGTAGCAGCACCTGCCAATCTAAGTCCATACAGACCTGATGCAGATGGTGTATCCAATACAGTTGTACTATCAAATACTTGTGGATTTTTGACTATTCCAATACGAGCAAACTGGTTTCCTGTTGGGAAATCTGGGTTGGTTATATCACTATTTTCTATTCTTGAGTAGATCAAAACTTTATTTGATCCCAACTCTCTGTATACATCAGCACCGTGACCACCTGCAGGTGGTATGATAACTGAGAATGATGCACCTGCACCAGTTACAACAGAGTCTAAGTCTAAAGTAGCAAAAGAGTATCCACTTCCACCATCAGTCACCTGAACAGAGGAAGGTTTACCATCAATAAAGGTAACAGAAGCAAGAGCACCTGAACCATCACCTTTTATAGGAACATTATTTTTTGTGCCAGTAAATTGATAGTTTGCACTACCAACATCTTCAATAATAACAGTCTCAATTTTACCATCAACAGCATTATTTCTTACATCTGACACATCTGTGTTGGTTGCCCAATCAGATGGAAGAGGTATGAAATCTGCACTATCAAATTTTACAATATCACTTGGTTTAATAGTATACAAATACTTCCAAACATACCCATCAGATTCTAATCTTGGTTCTAGATCAGTATGTACTGGTTCGTCCAACGAAACGATTCCATTACCACCATTTGAAGGACTAGCACCATTTGATATACAAAGATATACTCTGAAATCTTTGTTCATCACATAGTAATTAGAATTATACAAGTTAGATGCACTTGTTTGAGGTGTCAATTTATTGATGCTATAGTCATGTCTATACATCTCGTAAATTGTTCCTGAAGACCAAGTAATTTTTGAGACTACTCTTAGTACATCAGATGAATTGATTTTTTTGGCAGATATTAGAGTATCATAGATGTCATCATGCTGATCGAAATTATCAATCGGGGATGGAGTGCTTGTATTCCAATCCGAAGCTTTCTCTGTAGCATTTGGCAAACCAATAAAAACGTAATAACTATTGCTTGCGTTTCCTATTCCGCTAACAAAGTTTGACGCATTCAAGACTCTTATCTGATCAGTAATGATCGCTGGCATTATACTATTAGACTTTTGTTGTTTATTTATGTGTAATCAAGAAGTAATTTATTCGTTCTTTGGATTTCTGGAGCAGTTGAAAGTCCAGTCAGACCCTCAAGTGTATTCACTGTGAATGATGTTCCAATCGCTCCTGTGGTGAATTTCGCCCAACTAAACTCACCATAGAACGCACCTACACCTGATGTAAGACCTGTGAAGTTTAGTTGATGATTAGTTTCAACGTTTGCTATAACTCGCATGGTCTCACCTATACCTGCGAGTGGTTGTATGTGACCCACTTGATAAACACCGTCTATAAATGAGTTACCTATACCAACTGTAGATGCTCTTGTTTGTGATAATGCTGTGACACCACCACCAACTGCACCAACATTTGAACGACTGACGACAAAGTAATCACCAGTTCCTATTCCTGTTTTAGTAATAGAACCAAATTGATTTTCTCTGAGTGGTGAATTTTTAGGTATGAAAAATTCAAATGTGATTGCCTGTGCAGATACACCTATACCAACAATGTGACCTTCATCACCCGAACAGCCTATACCCTCAATATCTTTTATTGGCATAACAAAAGTAGTAGAACCAAACCCAGTATTATTTTGAGTGTCAATAATTCTTACATTGAATTCTGCATCATCAGGTTCTTCAGTTTTTCTAAATCCAAGACTACCACCATCAGCGTAAACTGATGTGTGATTTGAAGCAATGCTTCTAATTGCCTTACACACAGGGAATATTCTTCCAGCATATACTATTCTAGATTTAGAAACCACTTCACCGTTCACAACAATATCGTCTTGTTGCTTACTCCAAACAATTGGTCTTATAGTTGATCCATTAGCACCTGTTATACCCTGTCCTTTATAAACGTTTGTCTGAAGAGTATCTCTTGCAATTGTATCTGTAATAATTCTTTGATCTTGACTCAAGAACGAAGGATTAGACGGTGTTTTTAGTATTTGTATCTTATCACCTTTCTTGATGCTTTCGGGTGCAGTCAAGAGTGATATATCAGCGTCAGTTCCTCTATAGAAAAGAACTTGTAAAGAAGACCCTGCTCTAGGTGCTTCTTTGAATTCTATTTGAGTTCCTCCATTGAATGTGTATGCTTCATTTGGTTTCTGTAATACATCATCTAGAAATATCAATAATACTTGATCTAAATCAATCAAACTACCAGTATCAGATTCAATACTAATAGGTTCACTATCCTCAGTCAGTGTAAATACACGTCTCCTGTCATTGAATTCATGAGAGAAATTATCAAGAACCTGCATTTTACCAAATACCCATCCAGCAAATTCATCATCCTGTGTCTCACTTATGGTAAATGTCGCATGTTGGAATGTGGTTCCTATACCTACGTTAGTTGGTATACCAACAACTTGAAGTTGCTCTCCAGCAGTATATCCATATCCAGTGTTTATAAGATTGCTACTTATTATACTAAGACCAACTCCAACGGACACAGAAACTGATGCACCAATACCTGTTCCCGAACTTACTAATTTGAGATCATCATATGGCACTGGATCATCAAAATCAATCTTAGGTACATCAGTCCAAGTATATCCAACACCAACTGTGTTCATGAATATATTTTCTATATGACCTGCTCTGACCGTAAACGTTCCAGCAGCACCTGTGGTAGGACTACCACCTCTTACATATACTTGATATGTCGAAGGTCCGTTAGTATATCCTGAACCCGTAAATGCCATAGACACTGTAATCGTGCCAAGTCCTGACACCACTGCTGTCGCAATACCTGCTCTTTGATCTTGGTATCCATAACCTTGTGTGTTTCCGATAGATATAATTATACCTTTTCTTGGAAGATTGTTTGCATTGACATCTGCAACACTGTAGGATTCAGAAACATAATCTTTATTAGCATTACCAGTAAATCTTACTGATGTAATACCAGGACTTGAACTACTAATAAAGTCATAATCAATATCTGGTTTTTGGAAGATATTGTTTATAAGTATTGCACCAAAATCACTGGTGATACCAGTTGTATTTGATCCATCTGAAGTTAGTGTAAAGGATTTGCCTATACCTGTAAAGTTGCCCGATATATCATCCAATATCAAGTTACCAGCATAATCAGATCTAATAAATGTTCTACCCTGAAATCCAGATCCAATCGGTATGTCTGATAATATTAATTGATGAGTACCAATACCTGCATTGATAAGAGTTATACCAATACCAACGAGTGCTTCACCTTTTGTCTCAGCAAATCTGTATGTATTAGGTGCATCTTCAATTATGAAGAAATCATTATTGGCGAGTAAAGGGGATGGAGGGTTTAGAGATCTTATTTTGACTTTTGTGCCAGTAGGTAGTAATTCTGATAAAGCATAAAAACTACTTCCTGTAAAGTTCTCTGATGAAACACCTACGGTTTCTCTATTACCACCAAAGGGTACGTCAGAAAAAGTTATCTTATCGTTTATAATATTATAATCACCTAGTTTGAGTTGAACTGCAGTGTTTGCTGCATGGGCACTCTTTATAGTTCCCATCCATTCACGATCAACTAGCAAGTTATTTGCATTTCCATTATATCCCACCACTTGAATTCTCATGATCTCATCATCTATCTGAATTAGATCATATGCTTTCAAGAAAGAAGCATCTCCTAAAAGCACCTCTCTATTCTGTACTTGTACAACTGTGGTAGCAGCACCTACTCTTGTGTACAGAGGTGATTGTATGACATTATCAATCGCTATAATTGCTTTTGTATTTCTTTTCTGTGCAGTAAATGAATGTGTAAGTCCAACACCAACAGTCGTAATTCCTATCGCAGCACCAGATTTAGCATTTGATTTACTCGTTGCTAATTGTAGTTCATTCTCACCTTTCTTTATTGCAAAAACTGATAGTGGCATGGTTGTCGCTGCTCCCACACCATTCACACCATGTTGGATTCCTATCGCACTACAATTAGTTGCATCATATACTAATTCCTCACCTGTTATAAAAAAATGATTAGGTATGACAATAGTATCAGAAGCTGCTATAACAACTGATGTACTTGACCCATCAAATCTCTTCCTAAAAATAGAGTCACCCTTATGTGTCAGATTGAAAGTTTGTTGAAAACTTTCTGACTCTGAGTTGAAGGTCTTATTGATTGACGATAAGGTAAATGA
>CERB01058068.1_pt1 | contig 15062 bp, 13 predicted proteins | sample 356271 | NCBI WGS metagenome assembly CERB01 (sample SAMEA2621155, study PRJEB7988) | marine metagenome | isolation source: saline water (ENVO:00002010), including
TCCCACTCAATAGTTCCAGGTGGTTTTGAAGTTATATCATAAGTTACTCTATTTATTCCTTTGACTTCATTTACTATTCTAGTTGAAACTCTGTTTAAGAAAGAATGTTCAAAAGGAAAAACTTCGGCAGTCATTCCATCAACTGAGGTAATTGCTCTTAAAACTAAGGCATTATCATAAGAACGTGAATCTCCCATCACTCCCACACTTTTTACAGGTAATAGAACACAAAAAGCTTGCCAAATTTTATCATATAAATCTGCATTTCTTATTTCATCAATAAAAATATTATCTGCTTTTTGTAAAGTTTTTATAGAATCTTTTGTGATCACTCCAGGAATTCTAATTGCTAAGCCTGGTCCTGGAAAAGGGTGTCTTCCAATTAAATCCTTTGGAAGACCTAATTCTTCTCCTAATATTCTTACTTCATCTTTAAATAGTTCCCTCAAGGGTTCTACCAATTTTAAATTCATTTTTTCAGGTAACCCCCCTACATTATGATGAGACTTAATAGTTACAGAAGGACCTCCTGAAAAAGACACAGACTCAATTACATCTGGATATAATGTTCCTTGAGCTAAAAATTCAATATTTCCCAATTTTTTTGCTTCAGATTCAAAAACTTCTATAAATTTATTACCTATAATTTTTCTTTTCTTTTCAGGATCATTTATACCTTGTAGGGCATCTAAAAATACTTTTTCTGCTTTAACATTAATAAACCTAGAACCAAGTCTTTTTTTAAAAATAGAAGAAATTTCTTCTGCTTCACCTCCCCTAAGTAGACCATGGTCCACAAAAACACAAACTAATTGGTCACCAATAGCTTTATCTAATAAAGCTGCCGTAACTGATGAATCAACCCCGCCTGATAAGCCACATAGTACTTTTTTTAATCCTACCTGATTTTTTAAAATATCAACTTTATAATCTAAAAAGGACTCCATACTCCATGTAGTTTTACAAAGTGAAATTTTTTTTACAAAATTATGAATTAATTTTTTTCCATCTAGTGTATGTACTACCTCTGGATGGAATTGAACACCATATTGTTTAGTTTTTTCATTTGCTATCACAGCAAAAGCCGCTCCCTTAGTTTCAGCCACTAAATCAAAACCCTCTGGCATTTCGACTACACTATCTCCATGGCTCATCCACACCTGGTACTTTTTACCTTCATCCCATACTTGATCCGTCAAAGAACAAGACGATACTACTTTTATATTAGCTCTTCCAAACTCACTTTTTTCAGACGATACTACGGTACCTCCAAGTTGTTGAACTAATACTTGTTGTCCATAGCATATACCTAAAATAGGCTTGCCCATATCTATAATTTCTTTTGATATCCTAGGTGTTTCGATGCCTAGAACAGATGAAGGTCCACCAGATAAAATTATTCCTTTTGGATTATTATTAATTATATACTTACTTACCTTATTATAAGGAATTATTTGACAAAAAACTCCTTCCTCTCTTACGCGTCTAGCAATTAATTGTGTATATTGGCTGCCAAAATCAATTATTAAAATATTATCTTCACTGAACTTGTTAGCTATTTCAATATGACTACTCATTGTTTGCCTCATAAAATGCTATTTTGTTTTTTAAATCATAAAAATCCTCACAGCCAAATAGACATATTAAATCTAATTTGTCTAAATGATATTTAGCACTATTTAAATTATCCATCTCTAGATAGGTAATAGCAATGTAATGATGGGCACCAGTAAAATTACTATCTATTGATAGTGCTTTTTTATAAAAATTAATGGCCAATTCATAGTTTTGCAATTGTCGTTCAACGTATCCTAATAAATTATATGCTTCATGGTCAGAACTATTATTTTCTATAAATATTTTAAGGTTACTTCTAGCCTTCTCATATTCTCCAGCGTCAATCATTTTATGAATTGATTTTTTGTCCATTAAAATATCGCTATTATCATTTGTTGTAGGGGTAGGATCTTGCATATTTGCTAAAACAACTTTAGAAAAAAATAAAAATACTACTATACTACTTAAAAAATATCTCATTTTACTTTCCTAATTATTTATTCCTTACTAGCCTTGCTAGAAAAAAGCCATCGCATTTATGAATAAATGGTATTAATTGACAGTACGCTTCTTTACCAAACCTCTCATGTGACATAGTGATACTATCCCATGAATCTTCCAAATCTACAATTTCAAAATTAGAATTATTTTTTAAAAAATAATTAATTTGATCTTTGTTTTCATTATCTAATATAGAGCAAGTTATATAAACTATTTCACCTCCAATTTTAACCAAATCTGCTCCATAGTTTAGAATTTCTTTTTGAATTTCTAATAAATTTTCAAATTGATTATTAGTTAGATTTAACTTTTCTTCCGGCCTTCTTCGCCAGGCTCCACTTCCAGAACATGGTACATCACAAATTATACGATCTGCCTTAAAATTTAAATTTTTATAATTCTGTTCTAGTATAATCTTATTTTTAACCTTAGACCTCAATGCTCTTTCTCTTATTTTATCTAGCCTATTTATATTTATATCTGTAGCAATTATTTTTACATTTTCTAATAAATCAGATATTGCCAAAGACTTGCCTCCAGCTCCTGCGCATAAGTCAATAACAGTTTCATTCTCTTTTACGCCACTCATTAAAGAGACTAATTGGCTACCCTCATCTTGTACTTCAAATAATCCTTCTTTAAATTCCTTTAAATGACTAACAGAAAGTCTTTTATTTATCCTTACACCAATAGGCGAAATAGGAGTAATATCTGATTTTATATTATAATTTTTGAATTTATTAATTATATTTTTGCGCGATATACCTTTTTTAACTCTAATATCAAAATGTGCCTCGTCAAACATACTTTGACATACTTTTTTGGTATTAATATTAAAGCTTTCATGAATTTTATTATATAACCATAAAGGCAAAGAATTTTTAATATATTCCTCTTCGCTTATTTGAAAATTATCGATCTTATCAATAAACTGTTTTATCTCTTTATTCAATTTGATAGCATAAGGCCCATCATCGAAATAATTAATTAAATCATCTTTTTTACAAATATGAAAAATGTAATATATAATTGTTATTTCAAGAGCATAATTATCTAAAAATATATTTTTTTTTTGAATAAAATCTAAAATATAATATCTTTTTAATATTCCATATACAGCATTAATAATTTCTCTTTTATCTTTAGAGCCTGCATATCTGTTATTTCTCATCCATCTTTTAATATTATTTGCTATAACATAATTGTTATCTATTTTATTTTTGAAAACACTATCAATAATTTCTACTACTGATAATAATCGAGCTCCAGGTGTCAAGTATCACCGGTTTTATAATTAGGAGCTTCCTTTGTAATTGCAATATCATGGATATGGCTTTCTTTAACTCCAGCACTAGTAATTCTTTGAAAAACACATTTATTCTGCATTTGTGAAATATTTTTATTTCCCGTATATCCCATTGCTGCCTTTAATCCCCCAATTAATTGATCAATAACTGAGGAAACCATACCCTTATAAGGAACTCTTCCTTCTACTCCTTCAGGCACTAATTTCAATTGATCTGTAATATCTTCTTGAAAATATCTATCGGCAGACCCTCTTGCCATAGCTCCTAAAGAACCCATACCTCTATAAGATTTAAATGTTCTTCCTTGGTATAAAAATGTTTCACCAGGAGCTTCTTCTGTCCCTGCTAAAAGCGATCCAACCATTACAGAATCTGCTCCAGCTCCTATAGCTTTAGCCACATCTCCAGAAAATCTAATACCGCCATCCGCAATTACAGGAATATTTTTACTTTTACATACTTTTCTTGCTTCACATATAGCTGAAAATTGGGGAACACCTACTCCAGCAACTACTCTTGTAGTACAAATAGATCCTGGTCCAATTCCAATTTTTACTGCATCTACTCCTGCCTTAATTAATGCTTGTGCTCCTTCTGCAGTTGCTACATTACCTCCAACAACTTCAATATTTTTAAAAGACCTTTTTATATTCTTAATTACATCTAAAACCGCTTTTGAATGACCATGTGCAGTATCTACTACAATAGCATCAACTCCAGCTTTAACTAAAGCTTTTGTCCTTGTCATTCCATCTTTGCCAACTCCAACTGCTGCAGCTACTCTTAAGCGGCCTTCATTATCTTTAGTAGCTAAAGGATATTTTTCACTTTTTTTAATATCAGATACGGTTATTAAACCAACACACCTATTATTCTTGTCAACTACTATAAGTTTTTCTACACGAGTACTAGTAAGATCAGATATTGCATCCTTTCTTTTTACGGTATCTGGAACTGTTAATAAATTCTTTTTAGTCATTAATTTTTCAACTAATTCATCTGGGTTTTCTGCAAACCTCACATCTCTATTTGTAATAATACCCAATAATTTTCCATTTTTATCTGTTACTGGAAAACCTGAAACGCCGTGTATCTTCTTTAAAGCCAATATATCTTTTAATGTATCATCTGGCCTGACAGTAATAGGGTTTATTACCATTCCAGATTCAAACCTTTTAACTATTTCAACTTCGCGGACTTGCTCTTCAATTTTATTATTTTTATGAATAACGCCTATACCGCCAGATTGAGCCATAGCTATAGCTAGTTTCGATTCCGTAACAGTATCCATTGCTGAAGATATTAAAGGAATATTCAAATATATTTTTTTAGTAAACAGAGTTTTAGTATCAGCTTTGTTTGGAAGCACAGAGGAAGCTGCTGGCCTTATTAACACATCATCAAAAGTAAAAGCTTCAACTAATTTCAATCATTATCTCTCTAATTTTAGATATATAAAAAAATATATATTAATTATTTACAGAATATACATAATTATTTGATTACGCCAAGTCTTGATTATTAAAATTTAAACCTATTAGGAATATTTCTGCAGAATCCTTTCTACTTGCAGCGGGTTTAAAGCGTTTAATTTCAGTAAAATAAGATCTCATCATTTTTACTAATTCTTCTTCACCTTTTCCTCTAATTAACTTACAACAAAAAACGCCTTTATCCCTTAATAAGGATATAGCAGCATCTAAAGCTAATTCAGCTAATAATAATGACCTAGTCTGATCAGTACTTTTATGACCAGAAGCATATGGAGCCATATCTGAAATTACTATATCTGCTTTAGTTTTTAAATTTCGCCTAATAGTATCTATAATCTCTTCATCCATTATACTACCATTTATAAATATGACACCTTCTATAGGCTCAATGTCCTGTATATCTATAGAAACTACTTTTCCTTTATTAGATGCACCTACAAATTCTAAAGCTACTTGACTCCATCCTCCTGGGGCAGACCCTAGATCAACTACTGATTGTCCTTTTTTAAAAAAATTAAATTTTTCATTGAGTTCTATTAATTTATATGCTGACCTAGAACGATAGCCATCTTTTTTTGCGGCCGCTACATAAGGGTCGTTTAGTTGTCTCTCCAGCCATCGTCTGGAAGAAACTGTTTTAGATCCTTTTTTTACTTTTATTTTAACTCTCGGATTATTTGTTAAATTTTTTGACATAAATTACCTATAATTAGTTTAGCATTTCTAAATTAAAGACAGGCTTTAACATTTTTTCTACTAAATGCCTTTGTACCTTACCTGTTGTACTTCTAGGTATATCTTTTTCTTTAATAACTAATATATTTGCTGGTTGCTTATACCCTGCTAAATATTTTCTGCACGATTTTTTTAGTTCTTCAATTATAATTTTCTGTCTATCATTGTTACTTATACTAATAATAGCAATAGGAGTCTCTCCCCACTTCTTACTTTTTATTTTTACAACAACAGCTTCATTTATATCCTTATGTTTTAATATTACTCTTTCAATTTCTGCAGGATAAATATTTTCACCTCCAGATTTTATGAGGTATTTCTTTCTATCAACAAAATCAAAAGTTTCCTCGCGCGTTCTTTTCATCATATCTCCCATATGAAACCAACCTCCTTTAAAGTCCATTATATTAGTCTTTTCTGCCTTCCAATATCCGCTAAATAAGGTGGGACCTCTTACAGCACATTCTCCAGGAGTTTCATAACCAACCTCTTTATTATTTTTAACTAACTTAACTTCACAAAAACTGCTTTGTATTTTAGATAAAGAAAAATTATTTTTATTTTTTGCTATAAAACCTTTTGAGGCTGGAGGCATTCCAGTTTCAGTAGATCCAAAAGAGTTAAGATAAGGAGTGTCTAGTAATTTAGTAATATTTTTTATTTGATTTTTAGGAATTAAATCAGCCATAGCTCCCATAGCTTTAATTCCCTTAATATCCATATTTTTATCTTCAATATATTTGATATATTCTTCTAACATACCAGGCATTAATACTAGCCACGACAACTTATATTTTTTTATTAAGCTTGTAATTTTTCTTGGATTGAAACCATCAATGAAAGCTACGGAACCTCCTATTAAAAGTGACCCTATTGCTAGATCTGTAGATGCCATATGAAACATTGGAGCCCAAGCTGGAAATGTATCGTATTTATCAATATTATATTCAAAGGCAAAATATAAAGCTCTAGAAATGAAAGCTCTATGCGAAATTTTTGCACCTTTAGGATAACCAGTTGTTCCAGAAGTAAATAAAATTACTAATATATCTTCTCCTTCACCTAAACTTCTACCATTATATGGCTTGATACTAGTAATTTGTCTTTCAAAAGATGAACTTAATGATATGAGTTTTTTATTTTTTATAGACTCTAATTTCTTATGGTTTTTGAATTTTAAAGATAAAATTACCAATTTTGGTTTAACTAAATTTATACAATAATTTATCTCATTATCAGATAGTCTCCAATTAATGGCTACTAATATAGCTCCTATTTTTGCACACGCCATTTCTATTTCTAAATATTCTTTTCTATTTTCTGATATAATTGCAATTCTATCCTTTGGCTTAACTCCTTTATTTATAAAAATTTTTGATATTTTAAGAACTCTATTCAAAGTTTGTCGATACTGATATTTCTTTCCATCAACATCTTGTACTGCAAGTAATTTAGGGTTGTTTTTTGCCTGTATTTCAAATAAATCTGCTACAGATAAATTAGCAGCTCTTGATATTAAAATATTTTCTTTTTTCATATTATTCTTCAGGTTTCATAGAAAAAGATTCTTTATCTTTTCCTATGCTCTTTTTGTTATTACTACTAAAATTTATTATATCGATCATAGGCAATGACATATCTTTTGACCACTCTGCTAAAGATGATTCATAAAGTTTATTATTAGGAAATTCCAATATTTCTGACATAACAAACCATGAAAGTGCACTTTCTAAACCAGCATTACAAAATGAAATTTGCCCATCTTTCTTCGATATATCAAAGTGTTCTAATATTTTTTCTAAATTAACTTTATCTTGAAAAAATAAAGTATTATTTTTTAACATCCAATCATTTGGAATATTTACTGCATTTGGAATAGTTCCTACCCTAAGGGCAGGAAAAAGATAGTTAATTCCCATATACATAGCGGAAGATCGCGCATCTATTAAATAGCCACTTTTATTTATAACTTTTAAAACATCTTCTTTATTGGCCAAGAGATTTTTATTGACCTTGGATCTATAAATCTTTTTTTGTGGTAAGATAAACCCTGTTTCAGTATCGTTATCCCAATCTTCTTTCCAACTTTTAAAGCCTCCATCCAGCAAAGAAATATTTTTATGTCCCAAATATTTAAAAGTAAAATATATAGCAGCTGCTTCAGCTGCATCATATTTCCCTAATCCAGGTGCTACAATAATTACATAATCAGAACTAGATATACCAAAAGACCCAATTAATTTTTCTAAATTACTTACAGATGGCATTAATAGTGGAATTGCATCTCTAGTCTCTCTCCAGCCATCAGAGTAGAAGTTTGTATAAATAGAACAAGGAATATGCGCTATCTCATAATCTTTTTTCGATCTATGAACTTCTAATATTTTTATATTATCTTTACATATTTTATTCTTTAACCAATCTTTATCTACTACTGGATCTGCATAAATAATATTAAGATTAAAAAAATAAATAAAAATTATAAATAGATATTTATTAAATATATACATTAAGTTTCCTAATAATAAATTCATATAATCGATATATTATATTATAGGTGATTACAATATTAAGTATAGATTTGCATAATACAATTTTTCTGTTTTATTCTATATCTTAAGCGATAATAACTTTGGTTATTATCTATTTTTAACTAAAAGTAAGAAAGGGAGGATATCTTATGTGGAAATCTCCTGTAGTTCGCGAAGTAGCTGTTGGTCTTGAAATCAACTGTTATGCTTGCGCAGAAATCTAATCTGAAAGATTAGTTATGATATTCTCACCAGCTTCTGTACCGAAGCGTAAATAGGATTATATAATATGTATATTCGTGTGCTCGGAGCAGCTGCTGGTGGGGGTTATCCACAATGGAATTGCAATCATCCAAATAGTAGACTAGCCAGAAATAAAGATCCTAAAGCAATAGCTAGAACGCAATCATCAATAGCAATAAGCTTAGATAAAAAAAGATGGTTTATTTTTAACGCTTCGCCAGACCTGAGACAACAATTATGGAATAATCCTGAATTAATGCCATCTGCTGAAGATCCATTAAGATATAGCCCAATAATGGGAGTTTTGCTTACAAACGCAGATGTGGATCACACTGCCGGTCTTATTAATCTAAGAGAATCACAAAGTTTTAATTTATATGGAACAGAGAGAGTTTTAGGAGTTTTGCAAAGTAATACAATATTTAATGTATTAAATCCTAAATTTGTAAAAAGAAATCCTGTAAAACTGAATGAATCTATTCCACTTAAGTATACTGACAATCAAGATAGTGGAATTACAGTCACCCCTTTTGCTGTTCCAGGTAAAGTAGCTCTTTGGCTAGAAGATGAATCTAAAGGTAAAGACTTTGGGTCAGTTGAAGAGGATACTATAGCGCTGGAAGTTAAAGGCCCTGATGGTAATACTGAGTTTTTTTATATCCCAGGATGTGCGAGCATGCCTGACTGGCTAAAAGATAGAATTGATAATTCTAATTTAATTTTATTTGATGGAACTTTATGGACAGATGATGAAATGATAAAAGAAAATGTTGGTATTAAAACAGGCCAAAGAATGGGGCATATGAGTATGTCAGGACCTGAAGGATCAATAGAAGCCTTTAAAAACTTAAATATAAAAAGAAAAATATTTATTCATATAAATACTACTAACCCTGCATTATTAGAAGATTCTCCAGAAAGAAAAAAAGCAAATGAATCTGGATGGGAAATAGCTTATGACACTATGGAAATAAAAATATGATTATGCCTGCTCCTTTTTATCCTGGTTCACCATTAAACCCTAGTGATAAGAAAAAATTAACGAGGGAAGAATTTATTGCAGCTTTAACCCAACTTGGTAAAGAGAGATATCATAGTCTACACCCTTTTCATAAACTTCTTCATTCTGGAAAATTGTCTTTTGAACAAGTACAAGCATGGGCTCTAAATAGATTTTACTATCAATGGAGTATTCCAAGAAAAGATCTTACCTTAATGGCAAGAATGAATGATGTAGATATAAGAGTAGAATGGAGATCTAGAGTTATAGACCATGAAGGAGATATAGATGGTCAAGGGGGTATAAAAAGATATTTACAATTATGTGAAAGATTAAATCTTGATATAGACTATGTTAAATCTTGTGAAGGCTTATTACCTGCTTCAAAATTTGCTGTTGATGCTTATGTTAATTTTGTAGGTAGCAGGTCTTTACTTGAAGCGGTAGCCTCTTCTTTAACAGAAATTTATGCACCTGCAATACACGCTGAAAGAATTTCAGGCTTATCTAAACATTATGAATGGGCTGATGACTACGCTCTCGCATATTTCAAAAAAAGAATTGGGCAAGCACGAAAAGACGTAGAATTTGGAAGAGAATGGGTAATAAATAATGCTATAACTAGAGATGATCAAGATGCTGTTCTTGGAGCAGTTAGATTTAAAACCGAAGTTTTATGGGCGCAATTAGATGCGCTATACTATGCATATGTAGACCCAGGATTTATTCCGCCTGGAGCTTTTATTCCTGAAGGTTTTAATGGAAAAAAATGGGCAGAACAATGACTGAATTACTTATACTAAATGAAGAACATATCCCTAAATTACCAAGGCATGCTAAATTACGCTTTGACGAAGCAAGAAATAAATGGATTATAAATGCTCCTGAAAGAGTTTTTGAATTAGATGAAATAGCTTCTGAAATTATTCAGTTAGTTAATGGAGAAGCTTCTATTGAGATTATAATTAATACTCTATGTGATAAATTTGATGGAGCTCCTAGAGATGTTATTTCTAAAGATACGTTATCTATGCTCCAATCATTAGCAGATAAAGGGTTTGTAGTAATATGAATGAAATAGATTTAAAACAAAAAGATTTAAGTAAAAAAATACCTCAGACACCAGTGAAAGAAAAATTACAAATTCCTTATGCTGTTCTATGTGAACTAACTCATAGGTGCCCATTGTCATGTCCATACTGTTCAAATCCTGTTGAACTTGAAATGAAATCAAAAGAAATTGATACGGAAACATGGAAAAGAGCTCTTAGTGAAGCTGTAAAAATTGGTATATTACAAGCACATTTCTCAGGAGGAGAACCAACAGCTCGTAAAGATTTAGAAGAGTTAATACAGCACGCTTCTTCCATTGGGTTGTATACAAACTTAATAACTTCTGGAGTATTAATTACAGAAGAAAGACTAAAAAAGTTCTATGACGCCGGACTTGATCATGTACAAGTATCAATTCAAGATACTGACCCTGAAAATTCTGAGAAAATTGCTGGATATAAAGGACATGCAAAAAAATTGCATACTTGTGGTCTAATTAGAAAAGTAGGACTTCCTCTTACTGTAAATGCCGTTATGCATAGGCAAAATCTTCATAATTTAAAAAATATGATTGATTTAGCTGTAGAACTTGACGCAGAAAGACTTGAAGTAGCACAAGTTCAATATTATGGATGGGCTTTAAAAAATCAAACTGCTTTCTTACCTACCAAAGAACAATTAGATAATGCAACTGAAATAGTGGAAGAAGCAAGAATTAGACTTAAAGGCATATTAGCAATTGATTATGTAGTTCCTGACTATTACGCAAAAAGACCAAAATCCTGTATGGGGGGATGGGGAAGACAATTTTTAAATATTACACCAGCAGGAAAAGTTTTACCGTGTCATGCTGCTGAGTCTTTAAATTTTCTAGAATTTGATAATATTAAAGATAAACCTCTTTCTTGGATATGGGAGCATTCGGAAGCTTTTAATAGGTTTAGAGGTACCTCATGGATGCCAGAACCTTGCCAATCATGTGATAGAAGAGAAATTGACTGGGGTGGTTGCAGATGTCAAGCATTTGCATTAACTGGAAATGAAAATGCTACTGATCCTACTTGTGAGTTTTCTCCTTATAGAAATGTTTTAGATGAACCTTTAGCTAATGTAGGTAAAGAAGAAATACCAGAATTTATCTATAGAAAAATTAATGTAAGAAAACCTACGATCGGGATTGGTCACAATTCTAACAAATCATTAAAGTCCTAAACTATTTTTTAATTAGAATTAGGGATTTCAAATATTTGTCCTGGATAAATTAAGTCAGGATTATCTATTTGATTTTGGTTAGCTTTAAATATTAGAGTATACATTATACCTTCACCATAAAACCTTCGTGATATCCTCCATAAACTATTTCCTGGTTGTACTAATATCATATTATCAGATACTTCAACTTCAGATAAATCAATTTGTCTTATTGGTGTTTCCAAGCTAGCTATTAAATTACCATTTTGAATTTCATTAAACCTTAAAATATAATCACCGGGATTTACAGGTTTATCCAAAATAATATTCCAAAACCCTTCTGAGTCAGCATATGCAGTTCCAACTAATTTCTGCCCAATATATATATCAATTTTGGATCCAGGTTTAGCTTTTCCAGATAAATTCAAACTCCCTTTATCTGAATAAGATAAAGAGTCAAATGATAAACTATTTGCCTCACTACTATTTGAAGCTCCCTGTATAACTTTTTTTATTGTACCATCTGAATTATTCACAGTTACTATTACATCATTAACTTTATTTCCTGCAGCTGTAACACTTTGATTTTCTGGCACAATTATAGAAACAGAATCTAGAGATTTTAAACCATCAGAAACCAAGCTTAAATCATATGCCCCAGGAACCAACTTTTCATCGGGCATAAATACAAATTCTCCAAATTGGTTAGTTGTAACTTCTCCTAATAATTGATCACCATTATAAATTTGTACAAGCTGGTTTTTTCCTGCTCTACCTGCAATTATTAATTGTCCTTCTTCATCAACATTTATAACATCAAAAGTTGGCTCATTAATAACATTAGGATTATTTAAGGTTTTTGTTTGGTCTTCATTACTAGTATCTTCGTTATTTATTTGTGGTTCAACTTCATAATGAATTTTTTCTTCAAAAGGCTCAACTTCAACTTTGGTAGGATCCAAAGGAACATATTTTATAACCAAAAATAAAAATACAATTGCGGCTATTATCAATCCGCCACCTAATAAATATTGTTTTGTATTTTCACCAAAGATCAATTTCATTTATTTTGCTCCAATATTTATATATAAGTTTATACTAGATAAATAAATATATAAAATATAGAAAAAATTAAACATAATGAAAATGGTAAAAAAAAATAAAAATATTGCAATATTCTGTGGCTCTAAATTAGGTAATAATACTATTTATAAAAAAGAAATAAGTATAATGACTACAATGTTATCTAATAATGGGTTTAATATTATATATGGTGGTGGAAAAATTGGTTTAATGGGTGTAGTAAATAAAATATATACTAAACTAAATAGTAATATTATTGGAATAATTCCTAAGTTTTTAAATAAGCCAGAAATACGTCAAAAAAATTTAGAAACTTTACAAGTAGTAAATACTTTACATCAAAGAAAAATTTTAATGATTAAAAAAGCCGATATTTTTATAATTTTACCAGGAGGATTTGGAACTTTAGATGAATTATTTGAAATTTTAACTTTAAACCAACTAAATTTATGCGATAAAAAAGTAATAATATTTAATATTAGTAACTATTGGAAAAATCTTAAACTTTTGATAAAAACAATGCATAAAGAGGGTTTTTTATACGGACAAGATATAAATAATATAATTTGGGTAAATAATAATAATCACTTAGATAAAATTTTAAATAAATTAAATTAACTTTCTATTTAATATAGAAAATATGATGCAGTTGAGGAGAAGTAATGAAAAAAATTATTGTTGATACGCCGGTTGTAGAAATAGATGGCGATGAAATGACAAAAATAATATGGGAATTAATTAGAGAAAGATTGATAAAGCCATATTTAGATTTAGAAACTTTATATTTTGATTTAAGTATTGAAAATAGAGACAAGACATCTGACCAAGTAACTATTGATTCTGCTAATGCTATAAAAAAATATGGCGTAGGTGTTAAATGCGCAACAATAACTCCAGATGAACAACGTGTAGAAGAATTTAATTTACAAAAGATGTGGCGTTCTCCAAATGGCACAATTAGAAATATCTTAGGAGGAACAGTATTCAGACAACCAATAATTTGTAAGAATATCCCAAGATATGTTCCAGGATGGACAAAACCTATAGTTATTGGTCGTCATGCATATGGTGACCAATATAGAGCCACTGATTTCTTGATTCCTGGATCAGGAAAATTACTAATGAAATTTATACCAGATAATGGTGAAGATGCAATTGAACATGAGGTAAATCAGTATGATGGACCTGGAATAGCTATGGGAATGTATAATATAGATGAATCAATTAGAGGATTTGCAAGAGCTTGTTTTAATTATGGTCTAAATTTAAATTGGCCAGTATATCTCTCTACAAAAAATACTATTTTAAAAGCTTATGATGGAAGATTTAAAGATCTTTTTCAGGATATTTTTGATACAGAATTTAAAGATAAATTTAAAAATAAAAACATTACATACGAACATAGGTTAATAGATGATATGGTTGCCGCTGCAATGAAATGGGAAGGTGGTTTTGTGTGGGCATGTAAGAATTATGATGGAGACGTTCAATCTGATGTGGTTGCACAAGGTTTTGGATCGCTTGGTCTAATGACATCTGTGCTAATGACACCTGATGGCAACACTATTGAGTCAGAAGCAGCACACGGAACAGTCACAAGACATTATAGAGCCTATGAAAGAGGAGAAGCTACCTCTACAAATCCTATAGCATCTATATTTGCTTGGACAAGAGGGCTATGGTATCGAGGTAAATTTGATAAAAATGTTGAATTACAAAATTTTTCCGAAAAATTAGAAAAAGTATGCATTAGTACGATCGAAAGTGGAGCGATGACAAAAGACTTAGCTCTTCTTGTAGGAAATAATCAAGGTTGGATGGAAACAATAGAATTTTTAGAAGAATTAGAAAAAAACCTTAAAGCTGAAATTAGCTAAATATTTTACTTAGACTTTATTAAGTTTAAAATTATAGTTATAGCTTCTTCTGTTTTTTGATAGTTAGGACCTCCTCCTTGAGCCATATCAGGCCTGCCTCCTCCTCCTTTTCCGCCTAAAAGCTCTACAGCAGCTTTTGTAAATTCCACTGCATCATACTTATTAGTAATATCTTCAGTTACTCCAACGACTATAGAGGCTTTTTTATCTAAAGTACTAATAACTATTACTATACCGGTAACAATATCTTTTTTAATTTCATCAACTAAGCCCTTAAGCTCTTTAGGCGGCATCGCATCTAAAACTTTGCTTACTACCTTTATATCATTAATTAGAGAACTTTGTGTTCCTGTGTCTGAAATATTTGAAGTATTTAATTTTTTGTTTAAATTAATTATTTGTTTTTCTAGCATTTTTTTATCTGCAATTAAGGAAGTTATTCTTTCTTTTAAATTTTCACTAGATACTCTCATCTCAGAAGAAATTTCACC
>CERB01099204.1_pt1 | contig 14989 bp, 7 predicted proteins | sample 356271 | NCBI WGS metagenome assembly CERB01 (sample SAMEA2621155, study PRJEB7988) | marine metagenome | isolation source: saline water (ENVO:00002010), including
CCCCCGGACGACTACGAACTCGAAGAGTTCGATCCAGAAGACGCACCCGATGACTGGCGTAAATACAACCATCTTAAATACCAAGCACATTATGAAGAACTTTGTTCAGGCGATCCAGAAACACATAAACCGCACGCAGAACCGTGGCCGGATGGATGTCTTCTATACCCAAGGCGGTTACCGTGGCGACGATTACGGCATATCAAAGCACAAACGCCAGATAGATTCGAGATTCTTTATCAGCAGTCGGATGTAAACCCTGCGAATGTGCTGGTAGATCCTCTTTGGGTAACCGGAGGAGAGGGGAAAGATGGTGTTCATCATCCCGGATGTTGGGACAATGATCGAGATATTTGGGAATTACCGAACAATGTCGGCGGCGAAATGTTCGTTATCGCTACCGCAGATCCCTCTCCGGCTAATTATTGGGCTATTCAATGTTGGGCATACAACCCTGAAACAGAGTTTCGTTACCTTTTAGAGTCATATCGACGTAAAATGGATGCACCGTCCTTTTTGGATTGGAACCATGAACAGCAAACATTCACTGGCGTTGCCGAAGAATGGTGGCAAATTAGCAATGAGATAGGTCATCCAATTACTCATTGGGTGATCGAAGCCAATGCTGCACAAAAGTTCATACTCCAATACGACCATTTCCGACGTTGGGCGGCTTTACGAAATGTCCAACTTATCCCTCATTACACGCATTCTAAAAACAAAGGCGATCCGAAGTACGGAGTGCAGATGCTCGCTCCGTTATGGCGTGTTGGCCGAGTGCGTTTGCCCGGTAAACAGAACACTGAAGCAAGACCTCATTCGTTACTTTTGGTCAATGAAGTAACTCGTTGGAATGCTGAGGGTACGGGTTCACGTACAGATGACTGTGTTATGGCACAATGGTTTCTGGAACATAATTTAGAGAAACTTTATATTCCGACTATAGTAAACGACAAACAGTGGCGTCCATCGTGGGTTTCTGAATTGACGCAATCAGCGGCGAGGTAAAAGTGAAATCAATTGATGAGATCATGGCAATATACACGGCACGATCTCGCGCCAATGACAGCGCAAAAGCCCGAATGCGTGAGCTACGAGATTATTATAACGGGGATGTTATCGTCCCGCTACCAGAATTAAATTCAGACGAACAATCAGCAGTAGCGAACTTACTTGCACAAGGGTTAGACCAAACTGCTATGCGAATAGCGTCAACAAGCCCTGACATTTTTTGTCCTCCTACGGATACACGGACAAAACGTGCAAGAGAAAATGCGAGTATCCGCAGAAGGGCTCTTTTCGGATGGTGGGAAAACAGCCGGATGGATTTACAACTGGCAAAACGAGCACGCCACCTTATTGGGTATGCAACAACTTGTGCCCAACTTAGATTTAATCCCAAAATGGGTGCCCCAGAATGGCATTTACGTGATCCGCTAACAACATTCCCAGCACAAATGCTTGGTGTGGATGATTTACGGCCACGAGATGTTATTTTTGCGTATGAAAGACCTCTTTCGTGGCTAAAAAAACAATACCCAGAAGCTGCCCACCGATTTGCCGCTGAAGGAAAATCAGGCGCAGACCAAAAAATTGATTTAATTGAATATATTGACGGAGAAGAACAAGTTTTAATTGGGAGTAGAGCCCCGATACCGACAACAATGTTCTCCCAGCCTGATGAAGACAACAAAGGCATTGTCGTAGAGCTTGAACGGGCAATAAATCCGATGGGTCAAACACCTGTTGTTTGTGCTGAACGTATAAGTCTTGATAATGCACAAGGTCAATTCGACGGAATTCTTGGTATGTACCAAATGCAAGCCCGTTTGATGGCCTTAGAAGTAATTGCTGTCCAAAAAGGCGTGTTCCCTGACACATGGTTAGTGGGACGGCAAGGAGAAACACCACAAATAGTTAATCCTGCAGACGGCTTAACTGGTGAAGTCGGTGTCGTAAGAGGAGGGGATTTGCGAGATATCCAAACCCAACCCGGCTATATGACTAACCCTGCTATTGACAGACTTGAACGTGCCCAGCGTCTTACCGCTGGCATTCCACAAGAATTTGGTGGAGAATCAACATCAAATATTCGGACCGGTCGCCGGGGGGACGCTGTGCTATCAGCCGTAGTTGATTTCACAGTTCAAGAAGCACAAAGAATTATGGCTCGTTCTCTACAAGAAGAAAACAAAATAGCTATTGATATGGCTAAGGCTTACGCAGGTAACCGGCCACGCAGTTTCTATGTTTCAACTAAAAATGTTAAAGGTCGAGTTGATTATCGGGCAAATGAAAACTTTGATTCATCAGACAATGTTGTTTCATATTCACATCCCGGCGCTGACATCAACAATCTTGTCATAGGGGGAGGACAACGAGTCGGTATGGGCACAATGTCGAAACATTCATTTATGGCAATTGATCCGCTTGTCGATGATCCTGAATTTGAACACGATACAGTGATCGGAGAACAGCTAGAACAAGCACTTCTTTCTTCTGTACAGCAACAAGCTGCAGAAGGGATTATCCCTCCAGCGGATCTTGCAAGAATTATGGATCTTGTGACTAACGATCAGATGGAACTTGCTGGGGCTGTAGAAAAAGTTCAAAAAGAAGCACAAGAACGTCAAGCTGAAATGGTAGACCCATTGGCTCCAGAAGCTCAACCCGGATTAGCACTCCCCGGAATGGGGGCTGAATCTATGCCCGCCCAACCTTTACCGGGGGATGAAGGAATGGCCCCATCACTTGATGAACTTATTGGTGCGCTGTAATGGTTAGAGCACGTAAACAAACTCCACAGGCTGCATCGGGCCAAGAATATGGTGCGGCTAAAGAACAATTAGAATCACAAGAAACAATGCCTTTACCATCAGATGTTTCTCCTTTAGGTAGGGCACCATCAGTTTCTCCTAGCGATACACCACCAGCTTTTGGCCCAACAATGCGTCCAGAAGAATCAATAACTGAACCTGCCATGCAGCAACCTCCCGCTTCTGGTGTCACTGTAGATAGAGCACGAAATTTTTTACAAGTACTTCCTGTTCTTTTACCTTTAGCGTCGTCTGATTATTCTTCGCCAGCTACTCGTCGAGCGATACGTCAGATGGAAAGAATTTCTTTACAGATGCCTCCAGAATCAGTTGCATCAGAAACCGGCAGACATGGGGATACCTAGTCGAGCTTCAGGTATAGCTAACGCAGCGTTCCAAGCGACGGCTTCAGGCGTTGAACTTTTCACTGATATTGTCAAAGGTGTTTACGACGATGAAGATGAATACGATGGTATCGCCGGAACAGTTTGGGGTTCATGGAACGACAATGTTTTAGGTGAAGGTGGCGTTTTACAAAGTCTTTTTGGGCCTGAAGGTGTAGGCGGCCAAATAATTGGCGGGTTACCTGAATATGACTCAGAAACAGATCCTTGGTGGATGGCTGGACCGGGAGCTTTACGGACAGGTGGCCGTCCTATATTTAACGCTGCATTTGACGCTATAGACACAGTTTACGAATACGGGGTAGATCGTCCAGTTGCAGTAGCTATTACTTTAGCTAATGCTGGGATTATGGATGGTTTTGTTCTGAACTATCTTGACCCACGAGTTTGGCAGCAAGTTAATGAAATTCTTGGTGTTGCACAATATGGGCAAATAGTCGGTGACGAATTTGCTGATTGGTTGCCAGAAGGTGAAGGTGGGGGGAGAAGTTCTGGACAAGCCTTAGCGTTAATGGTGAACAGAACAAACATTTTAGATCCGACTGAAGTTGAACGAGTCGAAGGTACGGCTCAATACAAAATCATGTCTGGTATTGCTGATGCGGCGATGCAATGGTATTTAGATCCTTCCAATATTGCAGGCATGGCCGTTAGAGGGGCAAAAGCTGCGAACGTTCAAAAAATGAAAGCGCTTGTAGCCGAAGGAAACTATGAAGCGGTTCTTGATACCACCGGTTATAGAAATTTTAAACAAGGCATCAATGATCTCAGCGCCGAAGTTGATGATTTAAGTGACCAGTTCCGTCAAGGAGCGGGTTACACAAAAGGTGATGAAGCCTCAATCAATAAATTAGCTGTACGAATTTGGAAAGCTGCACGTAAAGGCCAGTTAGGACGTGGTTTTAAAAACTTTACGTTAGAACAAGCAAAATCATATGCAGTTTTATCTGGCGGTCTTGATGTAAACAGGATGGATCAAGCCTTTGATTATTTGATCCGTATACAACTTGGAGATGTCAAAGCCTTAGATGATATGCGGCAGATCGCTACAGATTGGGTTAGATCAACTTTAGAAGGTGGTCTTTACGCAGAACTTTTAGAAATTGGGGATGAGTTAAAACATTTAGATCAACTTGAAGAACGGATAGCGTTTGGATTAGGTGACGATACCGCCAGTCTTTTTGATGAGTACCCGGAGTTAATGGGTGAACGTCTTGATCCAGAAATGGTTATGGATACATCAAGACCAAAACCACTTGGACCTGATGGGACTCTTACCGCTGACGATGTAGTCGAAAACAAACTTCTTGTAGAACAGCGTTTAAAACAGCGTCAAAGAGAAATAGAACAAGAGCTTTTTATAAACGAATATGCGAATATGCCATTTGCGGCTGCTCTTATTATGAAAGAAGAACGGCTTCGTACTCTTGCACGACGGGTATCAAATGATACTGGTCATCGTGGGTTAGATAACTTTGAGGAAGTTATGAATGCAGATGGTGACCTTGTTACCGCTGCGGCTAATCAAATTTTAATTGAAAACCAAATTAATATTTTAGACCCTCTTCCACAAATCGGGGAACTTTCCCAAAGTGGTATAGCTGCAAAAACTTTTATTTCTCAATCACGATTCGGACAAGCAGTTGGAAACAACATGGTTGTCCGAGCGATTGTTGAAAAAGTCCCTCACCAGTTAATGAATTGGGATGATCCGGCACAGCAAGTTATTACTTTTGAACGGATGCTCCGAGATGCACAAAATGTTGTCTTCGAGGGTACAGATCTTGTAACCCATGTAGGTAAAGATGTTGATGGAGTTTTAGGAAATTTCGCTGATTTAAAAACCCAACGGGAAAAGCGAGAGTTTTTTGACAAAACAGTTCACGATTTAAATAGTGGCTTAGTAACTCTTTTCCATGGCAAAACTACAATTACGTCTGACATGCGGGAAATGACAAGTATTTTGCAGCGTCAATGGGGTAAAGCGCAAGATACTTTGCGGGAAAAAGGGCGAGTAGATAAGCGTTATTCAAACTCAGATTACACAATTGTTGACCATGCAAGCGAAGGCGTAATCGATCGTCGTTATTTGCCAATGACTCCGGCTCAGTTAAGAGAAGCGTCATTAGTGCCTAGATATGATCTTTACCAACAGGCTTTTGGGGATACACCCGGACGACTTCCACGAAATGCATTTGAAGAAAACATACAAAATGTTGGTGTGGCAGCTAAAACTGGTGCTCGTGCAGTTTTGGGGACAGCTTCAAAAGTAGCTACAACGTTTACAGGGATTTGGTCACGATCAGTTCTGTTACGACCAGCATGGCCCTTGCGAGTAATTATTGATGAAGCTGCACGTTCAGCCGCAACTATTGGAGCCCAAGCAACCATTCAAGGTTTAGCGTCAGGCATGAATGACCTTCGGGTCGCATGGTTCCGTAAACATGGAATAGATGTTGGCGATCCGATTATGAAAGAAATGTTGTCAGAGCTTATGGCTGGACAACGTGCTGATGAAGTAGCAGGTTTAGGCCCAATTTCTGCAACTATGCAACCTGCAGAGTTTCTTCCTAAACGCTGGAAAGAGTGGGAAGAAGGCCCTTGGGAATTAGCTCCTGACGATTACAACGAAATTCTTCAATCTTGGAATAAAGCTGAAGCAGCAGGTGATACTACACGTAGTACGCAAGAACTTGTTGAGCAAGTTATCGCTCGTGAATACGGTGCGAAACGAATCTTTAAACGAACAGCTATGACAACAGGGCTTGGATTATTACTGGCTGGTCCTGTTGGGGCTATGTCTTTTGCAGGTCTTTATTATTTGCAAGCAAGAAATACTTTAAAGCGTGTCGCTCGATCGGAAGTTAATGCAAATCAAATGTTTGCGTTACGCCAAGTAGCACATGGCGATCTTCGTGCAGAAATAGAAAATATTCGTAAACAAGTTGCTGAATTAGATCCAGAAGATATAGAAGGAGCAGCACGTTTAACGCAAGAAGCAGAAGAGTTACGAACAGCCACTCGGCTTTTAGAAACCCAAGCTGAAAATATTACTGTGCATGACCAAATGTTGTTAGACAAACTTGAAGCGTCTAACAAAGATCTGTACGACAATTTTGACAAAGTTGGGTTACTCGCAGCAGAAAGCGGTTACAACAATTTCTATCTTGGCGGGTATTCAGTAGAGAATGCGTTTGGCAATACGCCAACAGATGTATCAATTTATAAAAACGCAATTTCTTCAGATAACTCTATGCGACAAATTTGGGATGGAACATCTGTTGTTCAGCGTCGTACAAACCGTCAAAGATCCCGTGAACAATACGATGTTCTTGATAGTCAGCAACGTCCAGTGTTCGCTAACGCTTATAACGACACAGTTAATAGGCAATGGTTACCTAAAGGCGACGCAGATGGACCGTTCCAAAAATTCATGCGGCTCTTTTGGGAAGGCAAAACCGACGAAGAAATATTTCGGTTTATGCAGACAGATGGAAGCATTGTAAGAGATGCTTTCGGGTTTGATCTTGCTGATCCAATAGCCCTACGAAATCACATTGAAAAAATTCGTGTTGAAATGAATGGGTATATACCTGATCTTCCCGAGTTTGCTCACTTGCGTAAAAAAGCAGCGACGGGTGGACAAATCGAATGGGTGCGGGATGTTGTTCCTGTTATAGAAAGACGGTTTAACGGAAACGTAGAGGAAGTTCGTCAAGCAGCAAATACAAATGATTTTGGAAAAGTAGTAGCTGACGCATCTTTCCAAGACATTGTTGATAAAAAAGTATTGCAAGTGCGTGTTATGGGTTGGCTCGATAACGCATTTGAAAATATTGGCACAATGCCAACGGACGCTTTAACTAGAAGCACCGTATTTAATGCTGTTTACCAACGTGAAGTAGCACGTCAACTTGGTGGCCTTGAAGATGCTCCTAATAATTTTAGATTGACAGGTGCAACAGTAAAACAAATTGAAAATCGAGCCCGAGTAGTTGCTATGCAAGAAACCAAAGATCTTTTATACGATCTTGCAGAGCGGGGCAGGTTCGAAGAAATAGCTTCAAACATGATGCCGTTCGTTGGTGCATGGCAAGAAGTTGTTACCCGTTGGAGCGGTATAGCAGTTGATAATCCTTTAATGATTGCCCAAGTTGTTCGCAACTGGCGTTTGTTAGATGCAGAAGATGATGAAGGCACAAAGTTATCTATATTTAGATTGCCAAATATTTTAAAGTATGAATGGCAACATGGTGCAAACGTAAAATTATTTGGTAAAGCATCAATTCTTGCAGACACCGCTGTTAATTTAAATGTTAAATCTGCCTCAATGATCGGTGGCCTTCCGGGTGTTGGTCCCCTTATTAGTTATCCGGTTTCTGAAGCAGTAATAGCTAATCCAGAGCTTGAAGATGCAGTTGATTGGATATTGCCTTTTGGTGTTTACGAAGGGCAACGTTCACTTTCACGATTTATTTCAGCTTCTACTTCTCCTTGGCAACGAGCCGTAGCAGGTTCTTACACTGGAGGTCTTGGATTAGACACTCCTGAACGTGCAAAAACAATGTTGCGTATCACAATGGATCTTGCTGCTGAATACGAAGCAGGTGGCGATACTGTTGATAATGAATCTGATTGGGGCATTTTTGAAGATGAAGTAGCACGTCGGACAAATCAAGTTTTGATGATCCGTGCTTTTGGTGCTTTGAATCTTCCTTTCTCATTCAGGATGCAATCACCGCATTGGCAAATTATTGACCAGTATCACGAAGTTCTTAAAGAAAATGGTGTGGATGCAGCGGATACATGGCTGTTACATAACCATGCAGATTTGTGGGTTGTTACCGGACGACAAACTGCGGCTGCAAGAGTAGCAACAGCGACCTTAGAAGGCCAACGAGGATATTTACGACATAAAGAAATTGCTGATGCTTGGCCTGAAATCGGTGGTTTTGTTATCGGTCGAGTTGGCGCAGCCGATGTTCGTTTTAACTTTAGTAAAGCGACACAAATGAAAGAGCTAGAAGAAGGACGCCGGATTAATTTAACGCCTAGAGATATTTATGAAGGCGCTCAACAGACTCGTGGTTGGAAAACATGGAATGAAGTTATGGACCACGTTACTGATGAGCTAAATGCAAAAATACGGTTAGGTGAATCAGGTGACATACAAGCTCATCCAGAACTTTTACAATTTAGACGAGCGGCTGCGGTAGCTAACGGCAGAGAAAACCCTGCTTGGTATCGAGAATATTTAGAACCAAATAATCCGTATACAGCAGCACGCATATTGCAAGGGTTTAGAGCAGTAATCTCTGACCCAACGTTTGATTACAGACCAGAATGGCCGTTTATTCAACGGTTCGTTGATTTGCATGACTCTGTTGCATCTTCTATGAAAGGAAGAGCGGAAGATAGCGGAGATTTAGAGTTTTTGAAACTCAGCTATGAAGGTAATGCAGACCTTAAACGTGCTTGGCATGAAGGGGTAATAGAATTGCGTTTGCGACCTGACTTCGTAGATATTTACGATCGTTACTTCAGCAAAATTGAATCAGTTGTACCTACTAATTTTCCTTGGAATTTTCCTATGATGAATCAAAATAAAGTCGAGTTAGCATAATGGCTGATGAAGAAGAAAACGAAAATTCTGCAGCACGGCAACGAACTAAAGCTCTTTCTTATAGAGGCGTTACCGATCCAGAATCATATGAAACACCTGTTTCCGTTGACCCAGTATCTCGGGCGCTTTTTGACGCTCTGTCTATGGGCGGCAGTACTTCTGAATTAGCAGACTTAATGATTCAAGCATCTAATGATCCAGAAATTTTGGATTATGTGCATGTGACACAAGGCATTATGCCTTACAGGTCGAATGTTGATCCTACAGAATTCCGATGGAATCCGACCGCTGATATTTTAATGGGTGCTCCATTCCCTATAAATGTTTTTGCATTTGGCGCTGCCAAAATGGGAGATGATGAAGAAACAAAACTTGCTCGTCAAGAAATAGCAGAAATAAAAAAACAATTAGAAGGTTTTGAACGCTTAACTGAAGATCAAAAATTAGAGATGACAGAAGAACTGGCTTTTCCCGGTGATTTTGACATGATTATCGATCTTTACGATATGGGAAATGTCTTAGGACAAAAAATGCCGCTTTTCTACGGCAATCTTAGTTTGACAGAACGAGGCTTATTTGCCGAAACCCCCAGCTATAAAACTTTAACTGCTGAACAAATCAAAAAAGCAAACCCTGATTGGGACGATCAACGAGTTAATGACCTTCTCACACCGCCTTTTGACAGTTCAGCAGGTCGTGCTCTTGGTGCCATGAATGCTCGTTATGCATCAATAATGGTTCCTATTTCTGCTCAAAGAGCACAGTCAATGGGTTACGCACAAGACGCTGTTGGAGAAATGGAGCGTGTAGATTACCAATTACTAGCTCCGGGTGAAGATACCCCACAAGGTTTAGAAGCATGGGGGCCTGAAGCAGAAGTCCAAATTGAAGAAGGCGAATTTGTTTTCGGTATAGATGACGCTCTTGCATATTATGAAGCGTTACAACCAGAACAAAAACGAGAATTTGCTACGAGTCTTTTGGCTTTAGGATTCATGGATGACCAATCTGCACAAGGAGTGCAATGGTTGCTTGACCCTGACCAAGTGTTTACTGATGATGCTGTAAGACTTGCTTTAACAAAAGCAGCAGCAGATTATGGTGCAGAATTAGAAGATGTTTTTGGTGTTTCTGACCCAACGAACTTAGAAGAAACAGGTATTGAAGGCGAAGCCCGAGGCAAATTTATTCCTATGTTGGGTCGTCCCGGTGGGATGTTCGATACTGAAGAAGCTCAAATAGACGATTTTGAATCGTTTATTCGTCAAGCTCGAATAACTGCTGGATATCTTGCTTCAGTCCCAACTGAATCAATCACAGAAACAGTGAATGATTGGTCGTGGCGCAATCTTGGTAGAGCAGCAGACCCAAGTCTTATTCGTATGGGTTTAAACCTTGCAACTGAAATTAATGAAAGCCCTTCAAATTTGAAACCGGGTGGAGTTAAGTTTGGCGAACTTTCAGCAGGTGTCCAATCAGGTTTACGTGCGGGTGCTAGCGAAGAAGAGTTAAAATTTCATCAAGGAAATGTGCTTAATAGAGTTTTGACAGCATATTTGGCGAGAGGCTGATTATGGCTAAGTTTGTTGACGAAAATGAAAATTGGAGTGCGGCTTCCACAGTCCCTGAAAAAGACGTAGCTATAGCTCTTTACAATATTGGAGTCAGAGGGACAGATCTAACTGACCTTTTAGCTATCGCTTATGGCGAAAATGGGCACCCTTGGCAAAGTGGGGAGATTGCTTTAAACGGAAGAAACAAGAATCTCGGAGTTGAAGATTCGTGGGGCATATTCCAAATAAATAGAGATCCGACAGCAAAAGGTGGTTCCATAGGTGATGTAATTTGGGAACGACCGGGTTACGAATCCAAAGGTCAAGCGTTTAATTCATTAGAAGGGAATATGAAAGCGTTAGCAGTAGCGCTTTCTGGGTTTTTAAAAACTAAAAACGGTGCTGTTCGGAAGCAACGAACCGGCAGAGGTGGAGTTTTTAACCATTGGGCTGCTTATAAGAGCGCGAATTGGGAAGCTAGAACAACTAGAGCTTTTGATGTAGCTAATTCAGTTTTGCCTGATACTTGGAATAGAAACGAAACTCGTTGGGATACGTTACGAAAAAAAACGTGGACTGATCCACTTATAGTTGGTAAAGATAAAGCAAACATTGGGCTTGTGCAGTTAATGGCAGGGCTCGATGTCGATGGAATCGCCGGTCCAAAGACACAAGAAGTAGCAGAGCAAGACGCTAATGGGTTTTGGCGTTTAAAGCCGGGGATTCCAGTCGATCCTAATATTTCTGGACAATTTGAACCGGGAGAATATTCTTACCCGGATTATGAATCGATAGCCGGAGAGCCTGCTTCGTTTGTTTCTGGTGGCGGTCCTGTTATTTGGAATGATCTTGGCGAAATTGTGAGCGGAGATCCTTTTGTAACGGGAGAAGAAGTTTCTTTCCAAGAAACTGGCGACGAAGAAACTGTAACAACAGAACAATTTGAAGGTGGCAATCCAGAAGGTTTCGATCCTTGGGCTGCTGGTGATTTTGCTACTTTTAACCCTACAGGACAACTTGTAAATGCTCCCGGTGAAATAGCTGGGGCTCTTGGCTTTTTACGTGGCCGTGCTGACGCAAAAGTATTTGATCCTAGAACTGGGCAAGAATACGATTTTATTAGTTTTATGGAATCGTCGCTTAATGGCGATGAACCTCCTGAAATAATCGCTCAATGGATTGATACTTGGCTTCCACGCACAGCTTGGTACCAAAACACACCTTCAACTGTTCGGACACGAGTTGCTGAATGGTATTCACAGGGGATGGGAGCAGACCCAGATGCATGGACTGGCGCTCGGAAAGGAAAAGTACAGCCTTTCTATGACACGCTTTTAGATCTTATGGAAAGAGAAGGTTTTGAAGCTCCAGAACAAGCTATATGGGAAGCAGCAAAACTTGGATATTTCCATGATTGGGATGAAAACAAATTCATTAGATTCTTTAGCGGTGAAGTAGTTGATGGTGAAAAAAGTAGCCAAGGCGATGTTTTCTTTTCAACAGCGACATCACCCGCTGGGAATATCGCAAACATTAAATCAGCTATGCGGTCATCTGCAAATAGTTATCTGATTTCAATGACACCTACGGAAGAACGTGCATTAGCGAAACGTATTTTTACTGGCGAAGTTCCAGTACAAAACATTAGTCAAGTTTTCCGTGAAAAAGCTCGTTTACTTTACCCATATTTAGCTGACTTTTATGATGCAGGTGGCAGCACAATAGAGTTTTTGAACCAGTACGACCCGATAGTCCAAAGAATGCTTGGCCGTCCGGCAGAATGGAACGGTCGTGATTATTCAATGGGACAAGCTGCTTTAACTGGTGATTTAACTGACTTGTTTTATTACAGACAACGTGGTGGGAATAGTATGGATCAAATTCAAATGGGAGATCCGGGAACGCCGGGTGAGTATCTACCTTTAGATCCGTTTGGTAGACCACAAAATGTAACAGCTAAACAAGATCGCCCTTTGTCAGTTCAAGAATTTAAATTGGCTATTAAACGTAGTGGTGAGTACCAACAAAGTGGTTATGCGTTAGCTGAAATGGGTCAACTTCTTAATTACATGGGCGCAGGAATGGGAGCGACACCCTAATGGCTGATAAAGAAATGCTTAAACGTGGTAGCGATAACGATGTTGTGTATCAGTTGCAGCAAATATTGTTTCCTCAATCGCCTGATGAGTGGGATGGTAAATTTGGTCCCCGTACTGAATCTGCTGTTAAAGGTTTCCAACAAGCGCATGGTTTGTCGCCGGATGGTATTGTAGGACCACTTACAGCAGCAGTTATTAATGCTATCGGTCCACAAATTCTTGATCCAGAAGGTTTAGGCGTTCAAAACCCTGCTGTTGATACTTGGGGAATGGCGGATGCCGCTACTTTAGGTGCGGAATATCCAGAACAAGAATCTTTCTTCTCTTTGCCAGATAAACCCAGCGGCGGGGGCGGCAGCACAGGTGGAGATGATGATGACACTAACGATGATGTCACTAACAATGATGACAGTAACGATGATGACACTACTGGTGGGGGAACTCCGGGTATACCTGTTGTAGATCCGGGTGATCAATTTGAAGGAATAGCAGATCAATTTTTTGTAAACCCAAATGCTGCTACTGACGATATTAATGAAGCGTTTGCTTACGATCCTCAAACACCAGATCCAATGGGTTGGATGAACCCTTATCGTGATACTGCCGAATTTGATTTTCGACAAGGCACATGGCAATTGGCTGATGTCCCAGCATTATTTGGCCAACGTGAAGAAAACTTAACTGCTGCTGGGATGGCAGCAGAGTATTTAAGTTTTTTTGGTCTTGGAGAAATGATGCCGTTTGTTTACGACATGATTATGGACGATGTACCAGCTTCAATGATTCTTCCGCAATTGCGTATGCAGCCAGAATATAATAAACGTTTTCCTGCACAACAATTACGGTTACAGCAAGGTCTACCTTTTTTGTCGGAAACTGAATATGTAGGTCTTGAAAGTACTTTCCAACAAATAGCAAACGCATCTGGTATACCTGATGGTTTTGTCGATCAAGCTGCAATTACAGAGTTAATTGCTAACGATGTTTCTGCTTCTGAATGGCAGGCAAGAGTTACGTCGGCAGAACGAGCTAAAAATTTAGCAGACCCAGAAACAATTCGCATGTTACGAGATATACATGACTGGTCAGATGGTGATATAACTGCTCTTTATCTTGACGATACAAAAACACAAAATATTGTTGCGGCTAGACGGGAACTATCGGATATTGGGTTAGCTGTACGTGCCGATCAAGCGTTAAATACAAAAACAGCGGATCTTGTTAGACAAGATGTTGGAAAATTACTTGGTCGAGCTAATGTTCAAGAGCGGGAAATCGCTTCGACTTTAACTCCTCTTCGTGGATTAACAAATAATCTTCTAGGTGAAGAAACCATGAGTGGTGGCACTTTAACTCGTGGTGCATTTAATCTTGATCCGGCAAGCGCTGAAGCTGTTCAACAAAGACGAGAACGTCGAGCCGCTCCTTTTAGCGGTAAATCTGGGCTGATGGCTTCAACCGCTGGTGTAACTGGCATGGGCGAAGCTACTTAAAACTTGCATTAGGTAACTTTATGAAGTATAAATGTAATTGCTGTTCGGCCCTTTCGAGGTGTGCCGTGCAACACTTCCATCCAAAGTACCACCGCTGAGGATGCGTTTAGGCAGGTGAGTGACATATGACAGACAATGACTCCACTGGCAACAGTGAAATTTCTGGCAGTTCAACTGAATCAAAACCGAATTGGCGACGAGATTTAGAGAATCGTGCTAAAGAAGCTGAAAATCAAGCAGCTTCAATGGCAGCGGAACTCCAATCTTATCAACGTCGGGATACGTTTCGTTCAGCAGGGCTCGACCCTGATGATGCTCGTGTCAAATATTTCGTTAAAGGTTATGATGGTGAACTTGATGCTGAAGCTATCCGGCAGGAAGCTATGGCAGCAGGTTTTATAAGCGAAGATTCGCCTATGCCTCAGCCAAACGTAATGAATGATGCATTAGCAGCAGAACAACGTATTCAGGCAGCCGGTGAAGGTGGAGATCCTGTTGTTTCACCCGACCTCGAAGAACGAATTAAAGCGACAACAAATCAAGATGAGTTGCGTGCTTTGATGGAATCTGAAGGCATTTTATGGGGTGCAACCGCCTAATTCGCTAGCTAATGGGGTCCGACTTAAGGACTTCAAGTGGCATATACAACCACCTCAACACTTGACGATCAGGTAAAAACGGCGTTCGATCAGGTTGCGTACTTTGCTTTGCGTTCGCAGCCTCTTTTCGAAATGGTCGCTGATGTCAGGTCAACAGCCCAGAGCCATAACGGTTCGGGTGTACAATTCACGTTCTACGCTGACATGGCACAAGCAACATCGGCCCTTACCGAAGGTTCTGATGTAACTGCTGTTGCGTTGACTGATAGCGCAGTAACCGTAACTCTTGCTGAGTATGGTAACGCTGTTATCACCACCGCTAAGGTGCGTGGAACTTCATTCCTCAATGTTGACTCTGATGCAGCCAACATTGTTGGTTACAACATGGCTGACTCGATGGAT
>CERB01027696.1_pt1 | contig 14936 bp, 10 predicted proteins | sample 356271 | NCBI WGS metagenome assembly CERB01 (sample SAMEA2621155, study PRJEB7988) | marine metagenome | isolation source: saline water (ENVO:00002010), including
TCGTATGAATAGGTTACATTTTCCATTTGAATCATAGTAACAATCTAACTTCTATATAAAACGTTTCATAAGAATACAAAATTTATGATACAAATATTAAAATAACTGATAAATAAATAATAGATAACCAATTAGAAGAAACGCAGCAGTTAATCGATGAATTGGCTGTTTTAACATTCCAATAGGAAATAAGATTAATCCATAAATAATCATATATGGTATTTCAAAAAATAGTATTTCTTTCGGAGACTCTATTGGACTTACTAGAGAAACAATTCCTATAACAGAAAGTAAATTAAATAAATTTGACCCAACAATATTACCAATTGAAATCGCATGCTCTTTGCGAAAAGATGCAATTACAGAGGTAGCGAGTTCAGGAAGAGACGTTCCTAAAGCAACAATAGTCATACCAATCACAATTTCACTTATCCCGAAATATCGAGCTATATCTATTGCTCCTTTTACAAACAGGTTTGCGCCAAAAGAGAGTAGTGTAATGCCTGAAATTATCAATATAAAAAGCATCCGTAAATTAGATGGATTCTTATCATTAACATCTTCATCATTATTTTTGCTCGATGAATAATAGAATGAATACCAAGTATAGATTAAAACACTAAGAAATAATATCAAGCCTTCTTGCCTACTTATACTACCATTCATACAAAAAGCACTAAACATTAGGCAAACAAAAATATAAATGATTAAATCATTTTTAATTTGTGATAAATTTATTTTTATAGGAAATATTAATGAACTAATCCCTAGCACTAGTCCAACATTAGCAATATTAGACCCTACTACATTACCAATGGCTATTGGAGATGATCCCCCTATTGCTGCAACAATACTTACTACTAATTCTGGAAGTGAAGTTCCAAATGCTACAACAGTCAATCCAATCACGATGGGAGATAAGCCAAAGTATCTTGCTAATCGGCTTCCTCCTTTTACTATAAATTCTGCACCATAAAATAACATGGCGCTTCCAATAATTAAAAAAATAATACCTATAAACACATTACTCGCATAATTTATTTAAGTATCATTGATACATGCCATGGTCATTAATGTATTCCCATACTGGTTGCGTAACCATGTATCGTATAGTTTTATCATCTCTCCATCTAGATCTGATAGTTGATGAAGAAATCTCAAAACGAGGAATACTTGCAAATCGAACCTTGCGTAAAATCCAGTTAGATATATCACTCGGTTTAAAACCTGGTCTTAAGGCTACTATTACCCTACAATTATCAAGTATTTGTTCGGGCTCCTTCCAATTATGAAAATTTTGCAAAGAATCGCTACCGATTAAATAGAATATTTCATTAGAACTTAAATTAAACTCTTTTTTATACTCTAAAATTGTATCTACGGTATAACTGGTACCTCCTCGATTAATTTCCATATCACATATCTCAAAATTAGGATTACTAGTAACCGCCATTGTTAACATGGCTAATCTATCTTTTATATTTGTAACATTATCTTTATCTGGTGTTTTGAACGTAGGAATAAAAACAATTTTATCAAATTTCTCTGCCTCAAAAATTGTTTGAGCTACTAAAAGGTGACCAATATGAGGAGGGTCAAATGTTCCACCAAACAAACAAATCTTTTCTTTAGTATTCAAAACTTAATTTGAGGAATTTGATTTATTAATATATTTCAATGCTGTTTGTTTTAGATCATCACTAATTATTTCTGATGAATGATCATTGTAGTAAGTCTCGGCTTTTTTGTATTCATCCATTAGAGAATAGCATCTAATCATACCAATATGACCCTTTTCTAAAATATCTGTATCATAGTAATTATTAATTAAAGATTCGAATGAAATAATTGCCGAAGGATATTCTTCCATTTTGATGTATAAAATACCTGTAGCATATTCTTTTTGAGCTAGTTTATTACGAAGTTCTAAAATCTGTCCATTTGCTTCTTCTTTGAATTCTGAGTTTGGGTAATCATCTATAAACTCTTGTAATTTACTTAAAGCTTTAGATGTATTACTTTGATCTTTATAATACTTGGGAGATTCTTTTACATAACTCTCACACACTCGCCATCTTGCTTTTTCAACATAGGGGCTAAAACCCATTCTTCTTATCAAGCGATCATATTCAGCTATAGCTAACAAATATTCTTTATTCAGAAAATAAGATTCAGCAAGATAGAATTGTGAATCATCACCTAGATCTGTATGTGTACCTCTAATTACCAGGTTGTTAAACTCTTCCTGTGCTCGTAAATATTTCTTTTTATCAAGTAGTTTCATAGCTTTTTCATATTGCAAATCGATATCTCCTGCATCACCAGGTTTCAAAGAAGCACATTTAAATGAAAATATAACCACAAGCAAAGTTGTGTAAAAATAATGATATTTTTTTACCAGTATAAAGATATCGATACTCCTCCTACACCAAACCTGGAAAATTTATCATATAATAATCCAACATCCGTTTTTACTTTTTTTTCTTTTTTTGGCCTATTTGAACTTTGAGTTGACCAAACAGCATCCATCGCGCTTATTACATGATTAAACATAACAGCACTAATAGCAAATTTAGCCATATTTAAATAGTCGTTTGATTGTGCCCTTTGATCTACATAGTCTTCTTTACTTGGAGTAGTAATAATTGTTTCGACACTATCACCTACATCTTTATATACTTCAAACCACTGCTGATTATTTCCTTGACCATAACAATCTGTCCAGCCACCTACAAATTGATCATATTTCCCTATATTTTCGTAAAAGTCTCTATCCCTAAGAACAGATACTTCTCCTGTATACACCCAATGCGCATTATCTTCTAATGAATCAGATGTAACATAAGTTCCAAATTGTTCTGCAAGTGCCCCAGATAGTTTTAAGGTTAGCTTGTGTGTACCATCAATATGAACATCAGCATAATTACCTATTGGCGTACTTAAAGTATTATATACCCACGTTTCTAAATCCCAGTTGCCATCTGCAAATAATTCGTAGTCAACTCTTATTTTATCAGCCTTTTTTACCCACTGCATTCCACTTAAAATAGATACAACCTCAATTCCAGAAAATAAACCTATTTTCCATAAAGGTGATTTGTTATACCATTGCCCAAGTCCAGGAAAAATTAATGAATATAACATAGGCTTTGCTGGATAGATAATTAAGCTATCGTCGGTTGTATCTTGAATTAAAAAATCTTTATCAATAGAATCTTGTGAAAAATAATAATAACTAGAATGGAACCTATTATCCAAATTATAAAGATCATTTGCGCTTATAGCCTGCACAGCTAATATTAATAGAATAATTCTCATAGTATCAAAATCCAAATAAAAGTGTTAGATAAAAGCGCTGATCGTTTCCATAAGTTACCATATTATTTTCAATATTTCTCTCAAATGTGTCTAAACCACGATGAAATTCTAATCCAATTGCAGTAGGAAAATTATAGAATGAAAACCCATTTATTCTAAATTGAATTCCTGCAGAACGATTCCATATAGGATTTCCTTCTTTTTGATCCCATGCGTCTCCAATTTGAGCTATTAGACCAAAAGTACTATTTTGAATAATCATCCACCCTAATGGTATATGTTTTTCCCTAAAAAGAGGCATTCGTAATGTCCCAGATAATATAGCCATTGCATTACCTTCAATACTATAGTAAGGATATCCTTTTAGTCCGTTTAATCCTCCCGCAAAGTAATGGAAAAAAGAATCAGCTTCCGTATTTGAAATTATACCACTCATTGATTCGATATTTATGGTTATTCGATTTGTATTAGGTATGGTTAAGTATAAAGAACTTGATTGATCTACACGCCAGAGATTATTATTTGAATAATTCGGCAATAAGGTGCCAGCATCAGATAGGTCTAAGCCTTCAATAAAATCATTTTTCTCATATAGAAGACTTGCTTCTAATTTAAAGCCACTTGATGGATTAATATTACTATCTACTAATCGTTTCACTCCATTTACAGATAACCTCATTCCACTTATTAACCCCTTGTAATAATCGTAAGCTAATCCTGCTTCTAATCCTGAAATATCTAACACTTTTTCTTTTATGAACGCTCTATATTGCTGCCAGGAAGAAAATAGCTCTAATTTTCCAAGACCATATAAAGGGAATCGTAATCCAATATCAAACTGAGTAAGTCGAAAACGAAGACGATCATCTAGAGAATAAACAGAATATTTATTTGTCTCTTGAATGTTTCTTGTTAGATAATATACTTCTGCAAACACAGTTGGGAAAAATCTTTTAAATTCAAAGATATAAAATAAATCCAAGTCTTTAGAGGAGTTTACTGAAACCCCTCCAAAAAGATTTAGGCGTTCAATGATTTCATTTGAATAAAAGTACCAACCTAGCTTCACTGTATTATAGTCAAACATAATCTTAGGGCTTATAAACATATTTGTAAAATCATCCGTATATGCACTATCAGAAGCCCATATTTGATCGTTCATAGGCGGATTTAAATTAATATTCCTTTGCCAATAGTCTGGATTATACCCAACTAGAGATTGATCAAAATATTCTACCGTATCTATAATTGCTATATTGTAGGATGCATTCTCATAATGACTGTAAGCAATCTGCCCAAATTGATTGATATCAGGCATAAATGCACCTCCCATAACATTTGTCACATATCCACCTTTCATAGTTTCTTCATCAATCATATATAAATTGAATATTCCAGATCTGTCATCGGAGTAAATTATTTTTCCAGCCGATATATCTGCATCTCTCTCATCCCACTCTTTATTCTCAAATAAATAGCCTAAAACACTATCTTCAAAAGATAAATAAGCAATATCTCTAAAATGATTACGAGTAATATCAAATAGTAACCTATTATTATCTTCATCAAATGATAAATTGCTAATCATGCTGCGATCAGTGTAATTGGTTAACTTTTGAGTTTTTCGCGTAGTAAGGTTTATGTGAAATATATTTTGTCCTCCATCGTAAGTAGCCAGATATACTAATGAACTATCCGTAGGAATAAAACACGGGGAAAAGGCCCTTGCATCAATGGTAAGCCTATTCTCTTTTTCTTCATCAAAATGATATTCATATAAATCAAAATATCTAGAGCCATATTTATTTGGGTATTTTGCTCGTTTTGAATAATAGATTACAGATCCATCGTTATTCCATGATGGCGAAGAAATAACATTTCTTTTAATATTCTTACCTTCACCACTATCTACATCGTAAATAAATAAATCTGTTTGTCCAAAGAAATCATTATCAGCATTAGAAATATATGAAACTTTTTTACCATCAGGAGACCAAGTTGGGTGAAGATTTGCAGTTCCTTTATCCGTAATAATATTAGCGTTTGATCTAGATTTTATAATGTTATCTGTTAATAGACTATAACCATTATTTAAGCTTTCTTTAAAATCTTCATATAATTTATCACCAGATATACCTATAGATTTCTTAATTGCATTATTTACTGAAAACTGAAATGGTGATGATAAATTCATTAATATTTCTTTTAGTTTATCAGATCCATAAGATAATGCAATAAAGCGACACAATTTGTAACCAGAATTATAAGTAGACTCATTACCAATACCGCTTTTTCCAAAGGTGTTCATTTCTGTAAAAGATAATAAATTATCATTCATTGCTCTATCACGTAGTATCATATCTCTATGGGTATCCCAATTATCCCAATCAGCCCCATCATACATAAATTGCGCAGTACCTTCAGCTAACCAAGGAGGCACAACTGTCCCAGGTATAGCATAGCTTGCAAGTCGATTGGGATATCCATACAATACATCTTTCCGTTTTTCATCTTCATATCCAAGCCATTGCAGATAAGCGCCAGGAAATCGTAAACCAGCCTTCATAGCCTTCTGCATAGAAACAATATGAGCATATTCATGGGTTATAACATTTTGTAACCAACGATGACTACCTCTTAATTCAAAATCCATAGGAGAAGCCCATATCATTATTTTATTATCATAATAATATGCAGCTCCATTTGAGATATCATCTGTATCTAAAAAGATTATATCAGTCTTTTGATTTGGTTTATAATCATAGATATTTGTTATAAGTGGATATATTTGTTCTGCGACATAGGCGCCTTCTCTTGCAGTCCCTTCAGTAGAATTATAAAAATGAATTTGAAAATTTTCAGTTTCAAATGTTCTCCACTCAATTTCAGGATGATTATAATAATTCTGAGCATAGGTGAACTGTGCTAAAGAAATAAATATAATGATTCTATGTAATAGAATAATCAATGCACTACTGCCACTTTAAGGATTAATGTTTCTGAGTTTTCATCTTTCCAGGCAGTAACATTAGCAAAATACACGCCTGGCTCTACATCTTCAACATTCCAAACTTTTTCTTCAATAGCTCCTTTGATGGGATTTTCAAAATCAATCTTTTTAATATAATATCCAGCTAAATCATAAATCATGATATCTACTTTCTCTGCTGATTCAATTGCTATTCGAAATTTAACTTGATCATCATATGCAGGATTTGGATATACATAAGTTTTACTTTTATCCATTAATATTGTTTGATAAGGTATTTTTGGGTTTTGTAGCTGTAGAGTTCGGGTATTTCCAAAGTTATGATTTCTCGTAATCCATTCATTCCCTGTATTATTGCTTACATCTCCAAATAACCATACCGTTGATTCAGTAACAATTGCATTTTTACCTTGCAATTCAGCTAAGCAAATCAAAGATCCATATTCTGTTAATCGGTATTGTATTTCACCTTTCCAATTAATAATAAGAATCTCACCACGTTGATTTTGTACGATAATTTCTGGATGTTCATCTCCATAAAGATCTTTAATTAATGGAGGATAATCATTTAAAACAGAATCTACAGGAAAGCCACTAACCATTATATTATTATCAATATACTTTGCCTCTAGCCTGCCAACACGAGATTGCGATGCATTTTCATCATAATTATTGATAAATAAATATTCCGCGTCACCATCTAGATCTAAATCAGATAATGATAATAAAGGTATGTGTGCTACTGTATCGGTAAAACCATCAATATTTTGTACATATGCAGAATTGAAAAAATCATCTGTAATATCTTTATATAAATGGTTTGAGGAAAAATCATTTATATAAACCGCATCAAGTAAGCTTATAGTATCAGAAAAAACATATTCTAAATAAGGATCATTTGGAGTTTTTTGAAAAAAATTGACATATGATGCTACACTATCTCTTTCCAGAATAATTAGGCTCTTCGTATTATTATTTGATCCAATAGAAATATTATATACTTCATTGGAGCTTGAGTAAAAATAACTTTTATTTGATGCATCATTTTCCTGGCTTATCCATATGCTATCCTCTCCACCAATAATATCCATTATTCCATCATCATCTAAATCAAAAACCATCCTGATATGTAATGAAGAATCTGGAAATCCATCTGCTAATATTGAATTATAAATATTAAAACTCATTGTATCTGATTGATTGCCAATATTATCTATACTTATAAATGATGAAGAACCTGAATTAGAGTTGGTAGATGGATATGTATACTGACTAAACTCTGGATATAAACCTTTCATATCAGGGTTAGATCGTTCGTATTCAAGATTACCTTTAAACCACATATCCCCAAAATATCCAGCAGAAGGATCGGAAAACAAAAATATAGATGGAAACCCTATATCTTGAGCTCCATCCGATTCCTCTAAATCAACACCTCGATGTAAACGATTACTATTAATAGAATAATTATCTACACCATTTCTAATTGTTTGTTCATCTATATGCCAAATCAATAATCCACTAGATGGCAACCCTAAATCGTAATCATAAATATTTGTCACTACTCCATTTTCATCTTTATCTATTGATACAGAATCAAACAAAATTTCAATAAATGGTGGATAGCGTTGAGATCTTTCGTAAATAATATATCGAATGGAATCAATATACATATTATCTCTATACCAGTTTGTTCGATTTTCTATCAAAAAATATTCATTTTTATTTATAGAAACTTCTATGATATTATCTTTAGACCTACTAGGGAGATTAATTGATGCAGGTGGAATAATTTTAACTGAATTTTCCCAACCTGCAAATTTTCTTGTCCACGCATCCGGAGGAGATGGAATAAGACCACGTCCATTATTTGATCCCTGATCCATTAGTCCAAAAATTCCAATTCCACTTTGACCTGATTCTGTATCCCAAAGCGGCGGTAAGCCTATTGCAAAGCCTAACATTAGTGCAAAAGTTCCTGTCAATCCATATTGATAATCACAAGGTTCTTCTGCATTCAAAAATATATTGTCTGATTCTTCAAAAAATAAGTGATTTTGAGTTTCTGGTAAAATTATACCTTGATTAATTATCGTATTTGATATTTGTATTGGCCCACCAAGATAGGTATTCAACATTTCTATATCAATGAACGTTGAGGGAATATCTTCCGGTGTAGGATCTAAAAATGGTAATGAAAAGTCCTGGCCAATACCAGCATGAAAAACTATTATATGATCATATAAAGAAAAATCAATACTATCAGCATTATATGCAGCTTCAATAGCATCTCTAAGCAGTTCCGTTATCCTTTCATCATGTATATCATCTTGATTAAATGGATGGTAATAATTCATTTCTTGAGGGAGCATATAGGTTATTTCTTCATCAAGTGGGAACACCGCTGAGTTGTCTAAATCAATACCGAAATTATTATATGAAACCGATTTATAATAATTAGATACTGCACGTAACTGAGATTCAAAATATGATCGATTATGAGGAACGGGATCAATAGTATACTTACCACATGTATCAATTGGAGCATTGTATAAAAATGAACCGTTACCTGTAGTTCCAGGGTTATTATCTTCTATAAATGATACGCGTATTGCAGCAACTCGAACAAAACCTCTCGTGCTATTAATTTGAGAGGATAATGAAATATTAATTAGTGCTATGAGGATTAAAAGTATCCTAATCATTAAAAATATATAATTTTTAGAAAAATATTAGAATTCGATATTTAATGAAAAACGCATAGTATTTGCAAGTGGATGACCTGGTTGACCTGAAGTATATCCAAAATCAAATCCATATCCTGCAAATCGTAGACCTACACCAAAAGTAGGGTTATTAATTTTACCAATCTTATCGTATAAGTAACCCATTCGAAGTGCAAAATAGCTTGAATACCAATATTCTAAGCCAATATTATGAACCAACTTATCAAGTTCGTTCTGAATGGTTCTTTTTTTCCCACTGCCTACTTCTTTTTGTCCAAATTCATTGTAAGCACCCCAGGAAGCATCATCTGGTGAAGAGTTTGTAGGAATCATTTCTCCCTCATCAGGATCAATTTCACCATTTCCATTAATATCATCCCACTGAAATCCACCTATTTGTCTATCTGGATCATTACCTGGAGTAGCCATATCAATATCCCCACCAAGTAGCCAATCATCCACCCAAGAAGTAAAAATAGCAAAATAAATTGGATCTGTGTGTTCAGTTTCTTGCTGACCTTTTTTATTATAATCTGCGTTCTTATCAGATAAATGACCATCTTCATCATATCCACCAATATATCCATCACCATCCCAATCCATTGCAGGGTAAGAAGAGACTAGAAGCTTGTCAACATCATAAACAATGTTAAGCTTGTTATACTCACTATTAACAATAGCATAGTTAAAACCTAATGTAAGATTAGTAGGCTGTGGATCTGCTTGAGCAGGATCAATAAAAGAAACTTTTGGACCGATATTTGTCATCGTTAGACCAAGATTAAGATTTGGATTTAGAAATTCTTTTCTTAAATATCCAATATCAAAACCAAAATCCGTAGAAGTTCCTTTACCCTGTTCATTTCCAGCTCCTAATTCTACTAGATGTTGGTATGAAATTTTTGCGTTGATCCCTAAGGATGAATTCTTAGATAATAATGCGCTATATGAAATAGTAGCAGCCATCATATAACTAGTAAATTTACCTAAATAATCATCGGGTGTTTCTCCCATACGAATTTGTTCACCGAGATTCAAATAAATTACATGTCCACCTAATGTTCCCAGATATGGAAAATGTTTACGAAAGGCTAAAAATTCATAATAAAGATCATCAGCTAAATTTGGCAACCAATTGACATGCATTAAAGCAAGTTCTGATCCTTGTAAAAATGCTAAACCTGCAGGATTCCAGTAGCTTGCATATACATCATTCGCAACAGCAACCTGTGCTTCACCCATACCACCTGCACGAGCACCAGGTGAAATTAATAAAAATACGGCACCAGCCTCACTTTGCGCATTTATTGGCTTTATGATTGTCAAAAGGACAAGTACACGTAAAAACGCTATACGTTTCATTTTTTTCTCCCGACTTTAGAAATACTAAAGTCATATTTGTTATTATAAACTATTAACTTTTATAATCGATATGTAAATCCCTTTGACTTTTGTAAATATATCTAACTAAATAATAACCAAACAAGGTATAATTTATTATTGTGATATAGCAAACATTATATCAATAATATTTTTCCCACTTATTCTAATAATTTTAATAACCCTAATGAAATAATTGGTATATAAGTAATAGCAAGAACTATCAATACACTTAATAAGAAAAAAGGAAGAGTTGCTTTATAAACAGTCGGCATATCTTTCTCAAATCTATATGCAGAAAGAAAGAGATTCATACCAACAGGTGGTGTTAAATACCCTAATTCTAGATTTGCTATAAAAATTACTGCTAAATGCACTGGATGTATATCAGGAAATAAGGTTAATAATGGAGTGATTAAAGGAACTATTATAATAATTGCAGAAAAAATATCCATCAAACATCCAACCACAAGTAATAAAATATTTAATAAAAGCAAAAATACATATTTTGATGAAATATTCTGCTCAACCCAATCCATTAATAACATTGGTATTTGCGCATCAACCAGATAGCTAGTAAATCCCATAGCGACACCCAGAATAATTAACACACCACCGATCAATGTTGCACAATCTAAAACTATTCTTGGTAGGTCATTTAATTTTAAATCTTTATATATATATACTTCAACAAATAGGATATATACAACCAAAGTAGCTGAAGTTTCGACTAATGTCGTATAGCCACCAAAAACTCCAAATAGTATTAAAAAAGGTATTATTACTTCCCAAAAACTATTTTTCAACTCTTTAATTATTTTTTGAATACTAAAAGATTGACGTTCTACATGTTGAGTATATCCTTGAAAAATCGAATATGCAGCGATAACTAGAGCTATTATTATGCCAGGGATTAGACCTCCAATAAACAGATCTTTTATTGATACTCGAGCTGTTACACCATAAATAATTAAGGGTAAACTTGGAGGGAATAATAAACCTAGAGACCCTGCAAGAGTAATGAGTCCTAAAGAGAATAGTTCAGAATACCCTTCTTTTTTGAGTAGAGGAAAAAGAAGCCCACCAAGTGCAAGTATAGCCACGCCAGAACCGCCTGTCAATGCTGTGAAAAAACCACATAAAAAAACTATTACAATAGGTGTCCCACCAGGAATCCAACCAAAGGCAGCTCTAAATAAATAAAATATTCTTTCTGAAGATTTACTTTCAGCTAAAATATATCCAGCTAACGTAAATAATGGAATAGTAGGTAATGTTGGAGAAACAACAATTCTATATGTTTCAGCGGATATAGCAGATATAGGTGTGTAGTCATGCCAAAAGAATAAAACAGCAAGCCCACCAAGACCTATGAAAATTGGTGTACCATATATCATAGAAAACAAAATAAATCCTACAGAAATCCATAAGAAATAAACACTATCTCTGAACACATCATTATTTCCTATAAAGACAAAAAGTATTCCAATAATTAACATTAAAATTCTCAGAGAACTTTCTTTAGAACTTTTTATTAATATTTGAAAACCTATAAGTAAAAAACCAATTGGCATAATTAATTGAATTACCCATCGGTATATACCAGGAGATATTTGAATAGGGTAATTATATTCGATCATTACTAGGTTAATACTCCCCCAGAATAATGCTCCAATAATTACAAATGAAATATTTTTAGCTATCCATCGACCATTACTAAACACTGAATCTGGTGAAAATAAAGGATCTCTAGTTAATGATAGCAATTTGTTCTGTCTAGTAGCTAAGACTGCACCAATAAATCCTATCCATAATGTCATATGTTGAACTAAAATTGGAGAAGCGGGAATTCCTGGACGTCCCATTAGGCGTGTAAAGATTTCTACTGCAGGGAAAATTGTAAGAATACTAAATACACCAATTGTAAGAAGGTTTTCAGATCGGTTTATATATTCTCTTATTTTCATTAATTAATTGTTATTTTGGCTTTCTATCCATTATTTCTTGAACAGTATCATATAATTCAACTGGAATATATCCACCTCGAATTTCGTCTGCCCATGAGCTTACAAATTCTTTCCATAGTTTTAACTCTTCAGGAGTTTGACGATGTACGTTTAAGCCATATTCTTCCATTGCTGATATTGCTGCTTCTCCACCATCTCGAATAACATCTGTTTTAGAATCAATAATTTCTTTTGATATTGATATCATTTCTTTTTGGTATTCAGGTTTAATCCTATTCCAAGTTCTAGAATCAATAATTAAAGCTCCAGTTAATAGACCCCACTTCATATCTAATAAATAATTAGCTATTCCAAATAATTGTTGTGATAAAGCAAAAATAGGAACTGTAGCCGCAGATTGAATTAAACCTGTTTGCAAGCCTGGCATTATATCCGTAGAAGCTAATGGGACAGGTTGAAAACCACCTTTTTTCCATAGTTCAGCTGACTTATAACCACCAGCCCATACAAACATTTTCAATTTCTTTAAATCATCAGGGTAAATGACTGGTTCTGTCGAAAAATGATGTACCCAACCAACATCTGCCCATGTTAATAATTCAAATCCGTTATTATTCATTCCTTTTCGTATTCTACCATCCATTTGTGATCTCATCCATTCTACATCATCATAATTATCATATACTAAGGGTAAAGCAAATACATATACATCTGGATTAATTTCATGTAATCCTTCAGTAGAAACGGCTGCGGCATGAAACTGTCCGAGTCTTATTTTTCTTATCATATCTCTCTCGTCACCTACAATACCTCCTGGATAAACACGCAGTATAACTTCTCCATTCGTAGCTTTTTTCCATTTTTGTCCCATCTCAATCAGCATACCATGATATACAGTGCCCTCAGGAGCTAAGCTTGCCATTTTTATTATCACTTTTTTTGCAGATAAATCGCAAATAAATATGGTTAGAAGGATAAAAATTATTTTTTTCATTTAATAAAACAACTCCTCTGTTTTGCCCAGAAGCCACTGAGCTCTTTGTTTTGCCATATAATTACCTAATTCTAAATCTTTTATCTTATTGCCTTTAAATTGAAGTACATGATTAAGCAATTTAATAAACTCACTTCTATCTTGTTGAAATACCAATACATTTTCTGCATAACTGATGTGAGCGCTTAAATCCATCCCTTTTGATGCTTTCAAAGATAATTTATAATAATCTGTTGCAACATTAATACCTACGTATTCACTTTCTCTTACACCTTCAATATTATAATAACCAATGGTCTCAGATTCTGCGCCAAATCTATTGTACCCACCAATATATCCATTATTATCCCAATCTTTTTCAGGTGTATCTGATAATGTCATAGAATATGTAATCATTGCAGAGTAAAGAGATCCATAATTCCATTCTGGATTAACATATATTGCTTTTTCAATTAATTGACCAACTTTCGGTAAATGTATTACCCATTGTGGATTTCCACGACTAGAACTTATTGCACCACCATATGCAGCTGCTAACCAATACAAAGCTTCAACATCATCTTGTATAAATTCTATATCGCTATTATTATTTCCTTTTAACCAGATATCAAAAGTTGGGTATTTATTTATAAAATATTTTTTTGATAAATCTACTGCTTTTTCAAAATATTTATTTGCTTCACTATATAACTCAACTCCTTTTTGATAATCTTCATCTAAAGTCTTTTCTGCATTTTCCATAAGAAAACCAAATCCAGTCATCGTTAAAAAAGTAGATTGTTTTAATAATTTATCCGATGATGCTTTTGAAAAATCCTTCCTTAAAATAGAATCTGATCTTTTTACCATAAATGTTTCAACAGTTTTAGGACTTGTACGTAAAACTGTTGTCGTCGAACAAGATTGGTTAGTAAAAAATAATACAGTGATTAAAAGAAATAGTTTATTTTTTACAGGATAAAATAAATGCGTTCTTTTCGGTATCAGATTTAATCTCTCAATTCTGGATATAAAGGAAAAAATTTACATAATTCATTTACTTCAGCTTTTACTGAATCAACTTTATGGTCATCATTAGGGTTATTAATCACAATATCAATAAGAGAAACTATTTTCTTCATATCATCTTTCCCCATTCCTCTAGTTGTAATAGCTGGGGTTCCTATTCTAATCCCACTCGTAATAAAAGGGCTCTTCTCATCAAAAGGAACCATATTCTTATTAACAGCAATTCCAGCTTTCTCTAAGGATTTTTCTGCGACTTTACCAGTAATCCCTTTATTTGTTAAATCTATAAGAACCACATGTGTATCGGTACCGCCAGAAACCAACTTAAAATCTCTTTTAAGGAATTCATCAGCCATTTCTTTTGCATTAGCAACAATTTGTTGTGCATAAACTTTAAATTCTGGTAATAATGCTTCTCCAAACGCAACGGCTTTTGCCGCAATAATATGCATCAATGGTCCGCCTTGTACTCCAGGCATAACAGAATTATCTAACAATTCTGATATATTTTTCACCCTTCCTGATTTGGGCGCAGTGATATCCCATGGATTTAG
>CERB01000729.1_pt1 | contig 14744 bp, 14 predicted proteins | sample 356271 | NCBI WGS metagenome assembly CERB01 (sample SAMEA2621155, study PRJEB7988) | marine metagenome | isolation source: saline water (ENVO:00002010), including
AACTTTTGTTGATAATCAGATAATTGCGTTTCTGTATCTAAACCAGAACCCAATATAGCTGTATATAAACGATCTAAAATAATTCGAGAAGATAAACTACTGTACTGATAATGTGTCTCTATTCGCTCTCGCGCAGCACCCAATATTAATTGATCTAATTCTGACTGTGGAATACCATCATAAATTTGCTTTGTAATAGCCGATATCATATCAGCAATACTGACCTTATATAAATCAAAGGATAAACGTCGTAAATAATCTTCAATACGTTTTGGGTTATATACAATAAACTCTGTCTCAGAAACCTTAATTTTTAGAGTTTTTTCTTGAACTTTTATAAAAGTTTTTTCTTGTCTTAACCGAGTTTGCTGCTCCCGATATAAAATATAACAACGGGCAATTGAGTGATACCCTTGAACCATTAGCTCTTTTTCAACAGTATCTTGGATCTCTTCAACCGTAAGATCACGAGTTAAGCTTTTAGATAATGATTCTAACGATAATAAAACTGAGTTCATAATACCCGAAACGGTGTCTGGATTATTAATATTTTCAGATTGAAAAGCCTTTTCAATTGCAACATAAATCCTATTCCTATCAAATGACTTTTTCTCACCATTACGCTTAATTATATGGGTAATCATAACTCGATCACTATCTCCTTTTATTTTTCCAATGAAACCTTTCTATTATAGCCATATAGAAGCAAGCAGCGTCAACATAACGAAAAGAAACAGTCATTAAAAACAATAAGTATAAACTCATATATCCGAAAAAACTTAATATACCCATTTTCTATTGTAAAAGAAATTATAAGTTTGACATTCTAACAAATAAACCCTTAAAAAGAGTCCAACGCTCGATAAAACAAACTACTTGATAAGCGCTCTTGCTCACTCTTAGAAAGAGTTAATATCTTACAAATATCATGCATATGATTAACATAACGAGCTCCTACAATAACAGAATCCAAAAATGATTTTTCTAGTAACCAATATAACAAGCAATTCGTATAAGAAAATCCAGCGGTATCTAAACTAAATAAACCCTCAAGCTTTTTCTTAATTTCAGCATCAAAAAAGCAAGGGTTCCGATTACGAACATCTTTTTTACTAAACAAATAAGATTGAGAATATAACGGGTTTACCAGCAACCCTTGTTCAAAAGGTGAGTAGGAATAGATAACCTTATTATCATCACCTAAGCTTGTCATAAGACCTTCATCTCCTTGATTTACAAGGTTATAGTGAAACTGACATAGGTCATAATCATAACCTTGAATGACGTTAAGATGCTCATGTCTAATATTACAAAGCCCCCAAAACATAATATGACCCGCTTCTTTTAACTGACTTAAGGTATCACAGGCTATTCGAATATCTAAATGAGGATCTGGCCAATGTAATAAGACGCTATCTAATGTATCTTTTTTAAAAATATCACGTGCTTTATCAACCGTATCGCAGATATGACGATGACTAGCATCATGAATAACACGATTACCTTGCCATTTTAAACCCGCCTTTAAAAAAACAAGATAACTACTTGGATCATACGCTTGTAACACTTTATATAAAATATGTTGAGATTGCCCCTTGGCATAAAATTCAGCACAATCAAACTGGCGAATCCCATGTTCATAAGCTAATGCAATCACACGATAGGCTTCTTTTGTATCATATAAACCAAAATGTGAGCCACCAAGAGCCCACGTACCTAAAACTAATGAATTATTAAATGAATTATTTTGTAAAAAAGCAGCTAATTTATTCGAAGAAGAACGTTGTTTGTTGTGCAGCTGAAGGTCCTTCATTGGCATCATCGCTATAGCCTAACATATCATCATCACTAAAATCATCATCAGATTCACGAAGATGTGCCATTTCCAATAGATTAAGTAATTCTTCTTTTTCAGCACACGCACTAAATGATTCTATAATTTCTAGCAAGATAACTGAGGTTTGCTCTGAATAAGTCTGAATCGATGGATCTGAAGATGACGCATGCCCACCCTGAGAATCACCTAACTCTTCATGAGAGTAAGAAATACCAATTTGAAAAAAGTAAGAATGAACCGAATGAAATAAAGGCGACTTTTTCTTTCGTAATGGCTCCCATAATTCAGCTAATTGTTCTAACACATGAGGATCTTCTGATCTATCAAATAAAGCCTTAGCACCTTCTATTAAACGGTTTAACTCATCTAGTAAAGACTCTCCCGTTGGTCCTGATTTACCAAGAGACTTTAAAACATCAGCAACACCCGAAATAATATGCTTTATTGCATCAAAAATTGCTTCAGCAGCTTGAGGTTCGGTTAAACCAACCAAGGGTTGATCATTTTCTAGTCGTTGTAAAATGGCTTCAACCTTAGAACTAATAGGAGGTATTTCCATTAATTGAGTATCTAAAATATCTGAAAAAGCTTTGTTCTCACCAACACCAAACCCATCACCCAAACCACCTAGATTACCACCTAAATAGCGTGAGATACTTGAATTTTGAGATTCTGAATTATTTGCTAGTGGATTAAAATCTAAACTCATAACAACTCCTTTTTCTTACACTTAGTATATCGAAAAAAAAATAAAGCTTAATGTATCGAAATATTATGTTTCTTTAAGAGACTTAGCACCTAGTCACAAAAACTTACATCATTAACTCCAATTTTTTCTGAATAAAACTTTCTCTTTTTTCACTTCATCATACTAGATAAATCGGCTAAATCCATAACAGTGTCATTTTTTGTTACAGATAATTATGCATGCTTATCATTTAATTGTGCAAGCTTAACCTTTAAGTAATTTGTATAATTAGGTTTCTCCTTTAAAAAAGCATCTCTAAGCCTAATATAGTCAACGTAATGAGTATCAGAGTTACAAAAATGATACTGTCTTAGAACAGCTAAAAACTGGCAATAAGCACGACCATCTTTGAACGAAACATCTAGCTCAGAAACATCATTTAAAATCTGACCTAAATTTTCAAATGGGCTTGAGTTATCATAAGCTAATTTAATGAGTGTCTTTATATCTTGAAACTCTTGATAATACCTATTTTTTCTTTCATGTTCATCTTTAGGTATTTCCTGAAAACCTGTAACCAAAGGATTAGAAAAAGAAACGCTTTTCATTAAAAATCAAATACCATAATTATGTTTTTGAGGACTCTCTAAGCCTGAAAAAAAACGCGCCTGAAGAGACCTAGCAAAAAGATAATCTAAATGCTGAATAGACGTAGGGGAGGAGCCTAATAAATCCTGCCAAACATCCCAGCGTTCCATACAAAAATAAAATAAAGGCTTATTACAATCCGTTTGAGGAGACAGATCATCACAGCCAAGAGCATCCTGTAAGGTATGAATGACATGACGATACATAGCCATTCTAAGTGGCTTTGGATAACGCATTTTACCATCATCACCTCGAATCATTTCAGTATAAGTAATGGTTGATGCTGGAAAATTAGCTTCAATTTTCTTTTTCATCTCAGGGTTAAAGCGCAAACTACCTAAAGAAATCCAAGCAATCTGATTTGTATTTGTCGCCTTAATAGTATCTCGAATTAACGATTCATACTCTGATTCCCATCCTTCAAAATAAAGCATAGGATCAAAATGTAACCCTACTAAATAACCTGCATCCGTTACTTTTTTTAGAGCTGCTAATCGTTCAGCTAAGCGCGCTGTTTTATGTTCTTGCTTTTCAACAATGCTATGAGCATTTAATGACCATGATACAACGGTTTTATGTTGATGATCACAAGCTAAAATAGAATCTACACAATCAGACTTAGTTTTTAGCTCTAAAATAGCATTAGGAATATCTCGAAATGCATTAATTAAGCGTTGCGCTTGACCTGTTTCATATTCTAAGGCCAAACTATCGCCTAATTCCCACGTTCCAATTCTAAATAATCTATGAGGTTCTTTTAAACACCGTTCTTTTACCTCATCAATCAACGCCTTATCATCACCCACTACTTTTGTATTACCATCATTAAGATAGTTTTGTAAAAAACAATAAGAACAATCATACGGACAATTACTAACTGATTTTAAGACTTTAACATTACAGCAAATATACTTATCACTTATCGTGGCACAGGTATCAAGTGCTTCACCTTTTTTTTCAACAACCACTAACTGCTTTTTACCAGATCGATAATGCTTCTTAACAGTAACATCATCATCGACAACATAATCAATCCCTGCCTTTTCTAAGGATTTGATTAAGTCTGAATTAAGTTGAGATGAATCAACAATAGCATTTTTTATCTTAGTCATATGACATTTCCTTTAAAAGTCCCTGTAATGAATCCTGTTGTAACGTACTAACTAACGCCTGCATATCATGTTCTGATGTGACATCTGCCGATAGCTGAAACCCTTTATTTTCTAATGATTTATCCCAATGAATTGAAATAAAAGCAGGCAAATTAAGAGACTTAATATACAAATCAATATGCTCGTTATACTTAAATTGAGTTGGAAAACATAACTGAAAAACCTGATTTCTTAACATCAGCAAGCGCTTATCAGAACTCAAGGTAGTATCGTGCAAACAATCTAAAGCTAAAGCCTTTGTTAACGAATCAATACCGCCTAATCGATGAAAACAATTATGTAAAGACTCCAATAATTCTAAAAACACAGAACAACTAGGATCAATAAAAGGCAAGATAGTTGTTTGAAACCATTGTAGATACGAATCATCATAGCGCGTTAATTGACAGGCTTGTTTATATGACAATTTCTTACTCGAAGCAACCTCTAAAAGGTGCTTGGGCAAGTGTGCAATCTTAATAAAGAATGATAAAACAGACTGCTGATCCACCAAACCCAACAGGGGCATCAAAGACAACACATCATGTCTATTGGATAGATCAAGACTTGCTTGAGCTAAAAACTGAGCTTTTAAAATAACAGGCCATGAAGAAGCTGAAGAAGCAATTAATAAAGCATCTAAACCTAAAAATTGAGCATTATAATCTAAAATTAAATATGGAAATGACGTTAACTTAGCATGATGCGCTGTTAAACAAAACACCGTTTCCGTTTCATCATAAAAAGCATATCCAAAATCATGATTAACGGGACCCAAAGAATCCAATAATAAATGATACGGCTTATGCTTGGCAAAGAGCGGAGGTGATGATAAAAATTTAAGTTCCTTAACAGGCATAAATCATAGTATACACAATATAAAAGTCTCCTAACATACCTCAACGTCTGTTAACTTGAAATAGTATCACTAATATAAGAATCGATCTGATTTTTACTGCAAATAGACTTTAAATCATGGCGTATTTTATTTAATAAGGCCTGATCTGTAGCAAAGGCACCTAAATCATCCGCTAACTGACTCGCTGAAACATTCCTAACCCATTCAGGAATAATCATTGTTCCTGCTATTCGATTTGGCAACGAGACAAAAGGCCGTTTTTTTAAATAAATATAAATTGCTAATTGTTTAATAAATTTACCAAAAAAAGGAAGAGATCCTAATAAACCAACTAAACCATCTAATTCTAATAAATCAGGTCTATTTAATGGTAATACTGTAACCATTGGTAACTGCATATACATTGCTTCTGCCGTATTCGTTCCAGGAAGCGACATCATGCACATAGCAATCGTCATAAAATCTAAGGAGTTTCCTCTTAAAAAAAATACTCTATCATCCAAAGAAGAGGTATCTAAAGACTGAAAAACATCATCTGATATTGTTGGCGCAATAGACACTAAAACATCAATACTGGATTGCTGTAATAAAAAAGAGCGAATCGCATCTAAAGCAACCTTGCCAAATGCTTTAAAGTGATGAGGTCGAGATCCTAAAAAAACCAATACATACGATCTATCTGGTAACGAATACTGTTTTAAAAGAGCCTCGCGTGAAGGTGCTTTGGCTAAATAATGAGCAATATTAACCTGCATAAGATCGCCATGAGTATGCTTATAAAATATATGCTTAAAAAACATTCCTGGTTTTTTACGATGTTCGGTATAAACACTGGCAGAAAATCCCAATCGCCAGGCTAATAATTGTGAATAAAAAGGATCGCCTCCTAAACATAAAACAGCACCTTGTTTAGCCTGCTTTGATAATGAGGAAAATCCAAACAAAAATAACACGGTTTGTTTAGGCGTTAGTACTTGATCAACACCCTCAATAGTAGCCGCAACGGTTGCTTCTTGACCTGTAGCATACTGACAAGGCACCAAGCAAACTGTAATAAAAAGATTAGCAATTCGTTGCTGACATGTTTTTACAACAGGACGTACCCATGCTGCTAACTCTCCTGGAGAATTTGTTTGAATAATTAAATGAAATTTATTGGAATTCTGACTCAAGTTTGTCATAAATATCTTTGATAGCTTGATCATGTTCTTTAGGTAAAATTAATAAGGCATCATCTGTATCAACAATAATTAAATCATCTACATGAGCCAACACGACTTTTTTTCCTTTAGGACTCATCACTATATTACGATGACTATGATGAGCCATTAGATCATGCTTACTAGCATTTTGGTTAGAATCTTGGGAAAAATGCGGCGCTAAAGATGACCAACTGCCAATATCATCCCATTGAAATTGAGCAGGAATCAAAACCATATTATCAACTTCATGTTCAAGAACACCATAATCTATTGAAATAGACTCTAACTGAGAATAATAATCAGATACATCCGCCGCAGCTCGAATCCCTTTACCTGTAAATGAATGAATGACATCATAATGCGTTGGTAAATGTCTTTTAATACAGTCCATAATACGACTAGCTCGCCAAACAAACATACCTGCATTCCAATAATATCCTTGATCAATATAAGATTGAGCCTGATCAATACTAGGCTTTTCTTTAAAGGCTGTCACAGAATAACCAGTATTATTAGTATTACCTTTCTTAGTATCAACCGCTATGTAGCCATAACCAGGATGAGGTCGGGTAGGGGGGATGCCAATAGTAACAAGAGCATCATCTTGTTTAACAACATCAACCGCCTGTTGAATCGTCTGACAAAACCCTTCGCTAGAATTTATCCAAGCATCTGCTGATAAAACAACACAAATGGCATCTGAATCTTCTTTTAAGGCTTCACAAGCACCCCAAGCAATACAGGCTGCCGTATTTTTTCCAAAAGGTTCTAATAATAAATACTGTGGATCAACAGATAAATCTAATGAATCAAACATATCACGATGGGATTGACTCCCTAAAACCCAAGTACGTTGATTATCGGAAATCCCTGAAACACGATTCATGGTTGTCTCCAAAAGGGATTGATCATCAAGAATCGATAAAAATTGCTTTGGTTTTGCTTGTCGAGATAATGGCCAAAAACGGGTTCCTTTTCCCCCAGCCATAATCATTACATGAATCATAGTGTCACTGTACTAAAAAGCGTAATCCTTTGTAAAGTATAGAAATTACCGAGACTGATAATCAACATGCAACAATTCAGTAAAACTTAAATTTGTTAATTTTTTTAATGATTTAACAACATACCAAACTGATACCCCTAAAATAATCATACAGGGTAGGGCAATAACCGGATAACTAATAGCCGTTAAAAAACCAATTTCCTCGTTAAAAGCAGCTGTGCCAGATGGACTCTTTACAATAAATGACGCTAGAAAAAAATTGAGAGCAGCTGATATAAAAAAAGATAAACTTAAAAGATAAGATGATCGAACCATAATAAGCGTAAAATCTGCTACTTTTTCTTTTTTTTCTAAAACAGCCTGAATTTTTGAAAAATCAAACAATGATTTTAACAAAAATTCCATACTTGGCTTTCCTCGTATCGACATAATAAATAATAGCGTTCCAATAAGAAATGGAATAAACGATTCTTTAATAGCAATCCATTCTGAAGGTAAGCGAAAAACACCAATACTACCTGTTAGAAAAATGCTAACAAACCCAAAAACAGAAATAAAAGACACTTGCTTTTGAGAAACCCATTCATAAATTGCAAAACAAGCTGGAAATGATAACGCCAAGCATAATAACGTTTCAGGCGATATCATAAGCTGTTTTTTTGATAAGATTAATATCAAAGACGGAATAACAATGGTTATCATAAGTGATAAAATAGATAATTGGGCTTGTTTAACTTGCTCTTGCATGAGGATTACTTTATCCTTAGAAGAATAATTATTCAAGACAATGACACAACTACTCGCCTATACACATTACCCTCATACATCACAACAATCTCTGATTATTATTCATGGATTGCTAGGTAGTAAAGATAACTGGAGACAATTAGCAAAGCAATTAAGCCAAACTTATAATGTTTATTGTATTGATTGTCGTAATCATGGAGAGTCATTTCATCATGAAAGCATGACTTATCAAGAAATGAGCAAAGATATTGAAACCTTATGTAAGCATTTATGCTTAACGAACGTTTCTATCATCGGCCATTCTATGGGTGGTAAAATTGCCATGCAGTGTCTCCAAAATAACCCACAACAGTATCAAAAGGCCATTATTGTTGATATTGCGCCCAAAGACTACGATCACCACCACCAACTTATATTAAATGCCATGCAATCTATTGAATTAACACAGATGATGTCACGCTCGCTGATTGATACAGCCTTAGCAACAACGATTACAGATCATACTATTCGACAACTCCTGCTAAAAAATATTAAACGAAATCATAATAATCAATTTGCTTGGAAATGTAATATTCAGGCAATACAAAATAACTATCCGTTTCTTATGGCTAATAGTTTAAACCCCGCTAACATAGCAACACCAACCTTATTTATTAAAGGAGAACGATCATTTTATATTAATTTAGCAAATGATATAAATCAGATAAACACTTATTTTAGCCATGCTCATACCCAAACAATTAACGGTGCGGGACATTGGTTACAAGTAGAAAAACCTCAGGAATTTCTTGAAATAGCCCTTAAATTTTTAAAAAATTAAAAGATAGATGACAAATAAACAGACAAACCAGTAAACTATAAGCATGAACTTACTACCATTAACAACTGCTCAAGTATGCTGTTTACTATCACTAATGCTTATAATCATTGAATTAATATGTTTTTACTGGATTAAACGTATTATTCTAACACATTCTTTTGATGATATTTTATTTGATCAATTAGATCAGTTTTTTAATAAACTCAAACCAGAACATATTATTGCTTACTGCACACTATACGCCATTGTCTTATTTTTAGCTAAATATTGGATTTATTTATTTATATTTATTTTTACGATACAACTAATATCATTAGGTTGTAATAGTTTTATAATACATCGCATATTAAGAAAGAAAAAAAAACATTAACAAGTCTTACTCAACTGCCGTTTTTATTATTTTATCAGTAACCATAACAGGAAACAAAACATCATAAGATACAACAATATAATGCTTAATATCTTCATGATTAATAGGCAATGTATCCAGTGTATCCAATAAACTGATATAGTAATTAAGAAAACCCGTATCATTACCATAATCTGTATAATCTTGAGTTAAACGACCTGACAAAACATTATATGAAAATGTTCCATCAGCAATAGAATTAAATGAGTCTCGCTTAACCAGCACATTAGGAGATGCTACAAAATTAGCAACATAAATAGTTAAGGGCACAAACGGATCTGGTAAATCTGACGAATCAACAACTGTGCCTGTAATTAACAAACCATCTATTGCAACATCTTCTAATACTTCCTCTCCTCCACAAGCAACCAACAACAAAAAAATAGTACATAAAACACTAAGACCAAATCGTTGTATAAACATAAAAAATGTTTACCCAAAAAATGATAAAAATAAACATAAATAGTATTCTTAAAAAGAAAATTCTTAACTTTAAACAACAAGAAAAATAAAATATAAAAATAAACCATCTCCCAATTTAGATAAATCCTAAAGCATGAAAGAGGCTTCATCTTCACCCAGACTTAATGACTTTGCTTTCCTTGAAGATAATAGTGATTAGACGCTTAGTGCCCGACTTCTATTAAGATTTTTCTTCACTTCGTCTCCAGTAAAAATAGGGCGTGTAGCCTGACCTAACAAACGTGCCATTTGATCATCAAGTTCTTTTAAAAATCTTAAATAGTCTCTATATTCTCTGCTAGATATATCAAAACCTTGAGTATAATATAAATGAGGGCTTACCAGAGAAAAGAAAGAGTGGTCTTTACGTTTATCATCTGTAGTCCTTATTCTTTCAATATCACTAAAATACAAGCTAACAATTTCCTCTCGATCTGACTCTTCCTTAGGCTCTTCCATAGCAAGGGAATTAACCCTTACCTTAATTTTAGTTATATCCTCATGATCATCATTTGATTGATCTTTACCGCCATATATTTCAGTAATCACTCCTGGTCTTCCATGATACTTATGAGGATTACGAACTACAGCGATCTGGTCATTTACTTGAAATGGAGGCTGTAATCTAGCAGCGTTATTAACCATTGATGAATAACAAGCCATCGTTTTAATAGGATTACGTTGTTGCAAGTCTAAATCAGTCCGCGTAAATTCCATAATATCGTCACTAAAACCTGAGACTACGGCCTTAAGATCATCTTCAGAATATGTCTTCCCTGATTTATTCGCAATATAACAAATAGCTTTCATAGACGAGAGTAGATTCGTATCAACCAAAACCTTTCCCTTGCCATCAAAAATAGTAATTTTAGCAACATAACTTTCAAATTTATCTTTACTACTGTGCTGACAAACACTCTTTTCTTTACCTGAAATACAAATAGCTAAGTCATGGATACCATGAAAGTGATTATAGTTCAAAAATTGATCAATAATCTTTAATTCATGTATTCGAGCTTGTAATCGACTGGTATGAAATTCAGACATCTTAGCATCCTCAAACTGTTTTAGTCGGTCTTCTTCAAACGATATTGCTTTTCCAAGTACCTCTATTGAGTTATATGTTGTCTCTATTTTGCTATCAAAGACTTCCTTTGCTTGTTTAAAGGCTACGAAATCAGTATGAACCCCAAGCAAATGTGGAGCTGAATGACTAAATGAACGAAATGAAGTTTGGCTAGTACTGTTGTCGGCGATTTCTTTAGAGCTAGATAAAACTAGAGGTCTTTGGAATGTATTCATTATTTCAGGATCATCATCACCTGAGTCAGAACCATCTAACTCAGGATTAAGAATATCACCTGATGCACCAGCAATGAAATGGAAAACTCCGTCCTTATCCTCATCTAAGCCTAATCCAGAATTGGGGTTGAACTCCCTTTCGAAGCTGTTTACTGTACCCCTTACTGACTTATCACGTTTATGAGTGACTCCGTCCTGAGCCTCATCTAAACCTAATTCAGAACCGGGGTCGCACTCTATGTCTAAGATTTCGTTAGATACTGCACCCTTTTTTGACTTATCACTTTTATGAACGACTCCGTCCTTATCCTCATCTAAGCCTAATCCAGAATTGATTTTTTTAAATCTAGCTGGAACTAGAGGTAGAGCTAGGGTACCTTCATCCTTTAAAGCAGCAGCAGTAACCCCATCTTCACCCAATTGTGGTGACGATGAAGGTGGCGATGGTGATGAAGATAGAGGTCGGGCTGCACTACGTGGAGATGGAGGTGGAGATGGAGGTTTGTTGCCATCAATACGTGAAGATGGAGATAGGGCACCTGCATGCTTTAAAGCAGCAGCAGCATTAGCCCCACCTTCACCCAGTTGTAGTTGCGGTGAAGGTGGCGATGGTGATGGATGTCGGCTACGAACTGCTTCATATTTAAAATGACTATCTATTTCTAATTCATCTTCAGAATGAGCAGGAGAGATGCTAGTGTTGATAATCTTTTTCATAGTAGCAATCAACATGTCGAAATTTCTTTGTAACTGTGGGTTTTGTTCAGAACCAAGTTCAGGAATCACGTTATTTCTTATTAAAATATTCACGAATATATCTGTAAGCTTTATGCGATCATTTATAATAGCTGATTTGTCTTGCACGTCCGCTGGTGTTATTACAAAAATATCGTTAGAAGATATAGATTTCGTAAGATTCTGCTCTCCAAAAACGTTTTTTAAATTATTCCAAATCTTATTAGAATACACTGTTGAATCTTCACAAAATGGAGAACATTTACTTCTAAAATCTCGAAAAAGCTTGCGTGTAATAACCTCCATTTCCTTAGGGGACAATAGTGGAACAGAAACATCATCATCATCATCATCATCAACACCTTTCAGTAATTCTTCATCTGATCCTATTACTGATGAAGATCTAGATTGAATTGGACTATTTGGCCTACTAGGAATTGGAGTAATAGGAAATGAAGTAGTAGGAATTGAAGTAATACGGGGAGTACAGAGTCCACTGGATAATCCTGGTTTATTTAAAGGAGAATCGCTCCACGCCAGAATAGGATATAGTGGAGGTAATTGAGATGTTGGTTCAGATGCGCATGTATATTCCCTTGCACCCTCTACATCACCTACACGTCCATATGGGCTATATCGAGGGTTGCGTTTGTCACAAGGCGTTGGTGTTTTTGGGTATCGATCTTTATGAAGGCCTATCTCAACAACATGATGAGATTTACTACATAACATTAGAACAACCACTAATATTTTTTTTCATTTCTTTTTCCCATTTTTTATTTATTTCTCCAAAGAGATTAATTAATTTTATGTTTATTATTTTTTTGATGTGACAAAGCAAAAAACACCGAATAACGGTGTTCTTTTCAAATTAACTAGAGGAAATTAAAATTTAGAATTCAGTCACAAAGTGATTACTAAATGAAACTACTAATTTCCCCTAGATTAGGGAAAGAATCATTGTGAAATAATGGGGAGGTGTCCAGCCATAACGAATAGAACCTTTAGTAAAGGGTGTATTTCGTAATAATTCAGCTTCATTAAATTCTTGTTTTGATAACATAATAATTTACTTCTCTTGAAATAGATAATGACTTAAGTATACCTTTTTTATATTTTTTTTCCTATAGTTATATATTAATAAAAAAAATTTCATCTATTTTATCTAGTTATCAGGATTTATATCAACAAAATTTCTATTAAATATAAAATTTAGTATAAAACTTATTTTTTTTATAACCTTTTCCCCAGTTTTAAATCAGCCATTAATTTACGATGAGTTTGACATTCTGCTCCATACGCTACATCTCCGTATGCATTACGTATCTCATCAAAGGGTCTTTCCAATTCAAATATTCATACCATCTTAATTCTTTGTTTCGTTGGTCACGTTTGTCACATTCATCAAAATCTAAATCTACCCAAGAATAATATACTTTTTCCTTAGATTGCTTACTTTCATCAAAAATTTCTACATCCCTAAAATAACATTTTATACTTTTGCTGAAACCGTCTAACTCTAACTTAACAACAAGATCATAGTTACTAGGTTCTTGTGTATGCCTCATCGGGATATGAGTAATTATACCATTTGGATTTTCATTTATTTCAAAATCCTTATTATCAGTATCTTTATAATCCCCTTTAAGAACCGTGACACTGTTATCTACTTCAAATGGTTCCGATAAATTAGCAGTATTATTAACCATTGACGAATAGGATCTCAATCGATTATTGATATTACTTTTAGAGTCACTAATCTTCTCAATTTCAGGCTTAAACGATTCAACCACTTTTTTAAGTTTCTCAAAAGAATATGTTACATAATCCTTACTTGATTGTTTCTCATGAATACTAGCAATAACTTCCATAGACGAGAGTAGCTGTGTATCAAGTAAACAGTCCCCCTCTTTATTCCAAATAGTAACGCTCTCAACATAACTTTCATATTTATTTGTACTACTGTGCTGACAAACATCCGTTGCTCGACCTGAAATACAAATATCTAATTCACTATCCTTATGATGCTTCAAAAACTGTCTAATAATACTCAATTCCTTTAATCGAGCGTCTAATCGATTAATATGAAACTTATTCTCAACGCTATCTTCTATACTACAAAATCCAGCTAACCGGACCTTTTCAAATTGAATAGCCTTATTAAGTGCATTTATTGATTTACTTGTTGTTTGTTTGCGTTTGTCATATTTTTCTTTCATAATTTCAGGAATTCTTAAGGATGCTTCAGTTGGATTATCTTTTAGAGGTAAATCAGATTCAGGCCCATCTGCAACAAGTACTTCTTCTAATTTAGTAGAACGTGGAGATACAGAACGTTGGTCATCATCACGTGGAATTGCAGCACGTGGAGTTGCAGCTCGACTAGTAGCGCATACAGGCCCATCTTCTAATTTAATAGAACTTGGAGATACAGAAGGGTGGTCATCACAAGGTTGGCCATCACGTGGAGTTGCAGCTCGACTAGTAGCGAATAAAGATGAAGTTAGGGAATCATCATCATCTTCATCATCAGATGGAACTGGAGTAGATAGAGGTCTTAATCTAGATGCACCTATAGGAGATATTGCTGCTGAACCCATAGGAGAGAATAGATCCCGCTTTTCTGTATCCATCTTTGTCACCCCCCCTAACGCTTTCCTAGGGTCATAACCGCTTCTCTCACTACGAGGCGAATCGTTTGCTTCCACCTTTTTCCTTCCAGCCCACCAAGGGCTCTTTTCCAAAACATATCCGTGGGATCCAGTCGACCCGCTAGATCTCGGCATTACAACACCAGCTCATATTTTTTTTCATTTCTTTTCTCCTTTTCCTATTTATCCCACCAAAGAGATAAATTAATTTTTATTGTTATTATTTT
>CERB01027234.1_pt1 | contig 14555 bp, 15 predicted proteins | sample 356271 | NCBI WGS metagenome assembly CERB01 (sample SAMEA2621155, study PRJEB7988) | marine metagenome | isolation source: saline water (ENVO:00002010), including
GCATATGCTACTTCTTGGGATGTTAGTACTGGAAAACTTACCGCTAAAAATCTTACTGGTAAATTTGCTATCAATGAAGTTCTTACTACTGTTGGTGCTGCTATCACTGCTTCATACCGCATAAATAGTGTGAACTACGATGATGACGACGCTTTTGAGGATAACCAAGAAATCCAGATTGAATCAGATGGAATTCTTGACTTCACAGAGCAAAACCCATTCGGTGAAGCATAATGTTTGGAAAATATTTCTACAATGAAACTATACGAAAGACGGTAATCGCCTTTGGTACTTTATTTAATGATATAACAGTAAAGCATAAGAACGATTCTACTGATGCTGTTATCAGTACTATAAAGGTTCCTATAGCATATGGACCTATACAGAAGTTTCTTGCTCGTGTAGAACAACAGTCAAACTTCAATCGTCAAGCAGCAATAACTTTACCTAGATTATCATTTGAAATAATAAATTATCAATATGATCCTTCAAGGAAGATAGCACCTGTAACTAAATTTTGTTTAGTACCTAATAGTAGTAAGAATAAAATTAAAAAGGTATTCATGCCTGTCCCATATAATATTGGGTTTAGGTTAAGTTTTGCTACAAAGTTGCAAGATGACGCTTTGCAGATCTTAGAGCAAATACTACCATTTTTTCAACCATCATATAATGTTACTCTTAATATGATAGAGGGTCATAATGAAACTAGGGATATTCCATTTACATTAAATGACATAAACTTCCAAGATGAGTATGAAGGTGATTTTAGTGAAAGAAGAGCGATCATATATGATCTAGAATTTACCGCAAAAACATACTTCTATAATGAAGTTCCTACAGACGAAACTGGTGGAATTATCAAGCGTGTACAAATCGATTACTCTTCTGCTATTAGGGCACCAAGAGAAGTCAGATACGTTGTCACACCTACTGCCACAAAAGATTATAACACAGATGCTACTGTTCAACTAAGTGCTATTTTTGAAACAGGTAAGACTTTATTGAAGGTTACTAGTGGGGTAAACTTAGTGGTTGGTCAATACATTCAAATCAACCAAGAAGTAATGAGAGTTGAAGAGAAAGACAATACTGATATTATTGTTGCTCGTGCTCAGTATAGGACTACTGAACAGAAACATAGTATTGGTGACAATGTAAACCTTATAAATGCTTCTGATCATGCACTTATAGAAGTGGGTGATGATTTTGGATTTGATAGTGATATTGAATTCTTCCAAGATTCTAAATTCTTTAGCCCTAGTCAGGGGAGTGATCAGTAATGGAAAAGTATGATGAGTTGGAAAAGGCAATGAACGTAAAGACTGAAATAGTCAAAGAGTCTGGTTGTACAACTCGTTCTTCTCATGCTAAAAAAATAAAATCTGGGGATGATCCTCAGAAAGATTATGAGTATTCTCGTGGACAACTATACAATCTTGTCGAGAAAGGTCAAGAAGCGATCAACGGTATTTTAGATGTAGCACAAGATAGTCAGCATCCAAGAGCATATGAAGTTGCTGGTCAACTTATAAAATCTGTTGGTGATGTAACTGATAAGTTATTAGATTTGCAAAAGAAAATGAGTGATTTGGATAAACCAACTGGAGTAACTAAGACAGTAAATAATGCTTTGTTTGTAGGTAGTACTTCTGATCTTCAGAAACTTATAAAGAAAGGTGTTCTAAATAATAAAGACTAAGACAAACTATTAGGTAAATGCCGAAGCGTTTAGGACAAATCGATACTAAGGATATTAACTACTATTCTGGTCAGGATAGGGATCCTAATACTGGTTTGCCCAAAGGTCTGAAGTCACATTCTTCTGTTAGAAAAGATACTGGTGTCATGGATGAGTCACTGCTAGGAAAAATAAGACAGACTCTTACTGGGGCAAGTTCTGAAATTAATGAATCAGTATCAGAAGATATCGTTCAACACGATAAGTTAGTAAAAGCAATTAGAAACTCGGAGGCAAGTAAGTTGACTCAAGCAAAATTATTAAAGACTGCTGCTAAAGTTCGAGGATTGAAAAGTGAAGATATAGTTAATGAAAGATTGGGTGGTAAAGGTTACTCTAAGAAAGCCACTGGAGGTGGTGGTGACTGGGAAGACTCTGATAGAGGTGAAGGTAATAAGGCAACCAGAAGATCAGGTGGAACTGTAAAGGTAAAGAGTCCTACTTATCTTGCTTATATTAAGAATAAAAAGAAAGCAAAGGTGAGTGAAGGATCAGCATATGGTTTATGGAAAGGTGATGGTAAGAGGAAACTTCCTGGTGATAAAAAGAAGAAAGTTACCGAACAGGAACTCAAAGAGTACTCACCAAATGTAACCTACCAAGCAAAAGGTGGTAAGAAGTCTGGTAAGTTGGGTAAGTCTTCTGTTTATAGCCTTAGAGGGGATGATGAAAGTAAAAAGGATTTTAGAAAATCCCATACAAAAGATATTAAAGATGGTCTCGTGAAGAAAGAATCCTATGCTACTGCTAGGAAACCATCCGAATTGAAGAAGAAAGCAAAATTAGAAGCACTTTTACAACGTATAGAAGATCGTAAGAAAAAGCAGAAGGAGTCTGTCAAAGAAAGTAAATCTTACAAAGACTATATGGCAAGCGTACAGCAAGCTAAAGATAGAAAAAAAGCGGTTCGAGATAGAAGAAAAGAAAAGGATGCATCATTTGTAGATAGAGTAAAACATGGTATCAAGTTCTACGATAAAAAGGGATCTGGTAGAATTGTAAAAGGTAAAAAGGTTTATAGTTCTGCATCCGAAGGAGTTGTTCAGGTAGCAAAGGCTGCTATGAATGTTGCTAAAAAAGTATTAGCAACTCAAGGTGGTGGTAAATTTGCTAAGAATACTAAGACAGGTTCTCAAACAGTTTCACCAAAGAAAAAGGAAGATCCGAATAAGGAGGATCAACCAAATCCAGGAATAACTTCCACTACTAATGCTAAAAAGAAATCAGGTGTAGTAGGTATTGCAACCCATGTTGATGGTAAGAAAATTGCCAAGGGTGCAAAAACTGCAGTAAAAGGATACACTGCAATGTTTGATGCCCCTAGTTCGGAAAGCGAAGTTTAGTAACTATTTTTTATTATGCCAACTGCAAATGATATTTACTTAGGTAATCCCAACCTAAAGAAAGCTAATACTGAAATTGAATTTACTCAAGAAAATATTGAAGAGTTTCTTAAGTGTAAACAGGATCCAGTATATTTTGCATTAAATTATATTCAAATTGTATCTCTGGACCATGGTCTAGTTCCTTTCGAGATGTATCCTTTTCAGGAGAAACTTGTAAAGAATTTCCATGCTCATAGATTCAATATTTGTAAGATGCCTCGTCAAACAGGTAAATCTACAACTGTTGTATCATACTTATTACACTATGCAATTTTCAATGATAATGTCAACATTGCTATTTTGGCGAACAAAGCGTCCACGGCTCGAGATCTACTTGGTAGATTGCAACTCGCTTATGAAAATTTACCTAAGTGGATGCAGCAGGGTATAATAGCATGGAACAAAGGATCAATGGAGTTGGAGAATGGAAGTAAAATTATCGCAGCAAGCACGTCTGCATCTGCTGTTAGAGGCGGCTCCTATAATATCATCTTTCTTGACGAGTTCGCCTTCATCCCGAATCATATTGCTGAAGAATTCTTTGCCTCTGTTTATCCTACTATTAGTTCTGGTCAATCAACAAAAGTCATAATGGTTTCAACCCCTCATGGGATGAATCATTTTTATAGATATTGGCATGATGCTGAAAGAGGTAAGAATCAATATATTCCAACTGAAGTTCATTGGTCTGAAGTACCGGGTAGGGATGCTGTATGGAAAGAACAAACAATTGCTAACACATCAGAACAGCAGTTTAAAGTTGAGTTTGAATGTGAGTTTTTAGGATCAGTTGATACTTTGATTGCACCTTCCAAATTGAAAGCCATGGTGTATGAAGATCCAATACAGAATAATGGACATCTGAATGTATATAAAGCACCAGAAAAGGGAAGAGATTATATCGTTACTGTAGACGTTGCAAGGGGTGTATCAAAGGATTATAGTGCCTTTGTGGTTTTTGATATTACAACTTTCCCATATTCAATTGTTGCAAGATATAAAGATAATGAAATCAAACCTATGTTATTTCCTTCGGTTATACATGATATTGCACAAGCATATAATGATGCGTATGTATTGGTGGAAGTAAATGATATTGGAGATCAAGTAGCAGCTATTTTATTTTATGATCTTGAGTATGAAAATCTATTGATGGTTGCAATGAGAGGTCGTGCTGGTCAGATAGTAGGATCGGGATTCTCTGGTGTCAAAACTCAGTTAGGTGTGAAGATGAGTACGACTGTAAAGAAACTGGGTTGTTCTAACCTAAAGACTTTAATAGAAGAGGATAAGCTTACGGTTAGTGATTATGATATTATTTCAGAACTGACTACCTTTATCCAAAAGAGACAATCATTCGAGGCAGAGGAAGGATGTAATGATGACCTAGCAATGTGTTTGGTTATATTTGCATGGTTGGTAGCACAGGATTACTTCAAAGAAATGACTGATCAAGATGTAAGAAAACGCATCTACGAAGAACAAAAGAATGCTATAGAACAAGATATGGCACCATTTGGATTTATGAGTGATGGTCTCAATGATGATGAAAATGAAATAGTTGAACAGGATGGAACTGTTTGGAAAGTAGATGAGTATGGTGATAGATCATATATGTGGGATTATCAATGATCACCCCAAAATGTATAAGTGGTGAAAACTGTATAGCATACTCATCTACAGGATATCTTTTACCTTGTTGTTGGGCAGATCAAATAGATCGTAGATTAGAATTTTCCCAATTGTTACAGGATAAGTTTAAATTGGAAAATGTATTATCAGTAGATGATATAATTGGATCTGATGAATGGCAATCCTTTTATAAAAGATTATTAGAAGATCCTGACAATGCTCCTACAGTATGTAAAAATTATTGTAAGTCAGATTACAATAATAAAATTGAGATAGATGTATGAACCAAAAAGACAAATAAACATTGATCTTACTAATAAGTGTGCATTAGCATGTCCTGCATGTGATAGACAGAGATTAATAAAAGATAAGCAAAGAATAGTTGGTGGTGATATACCATTAGAATCAATGAATAAATTGATCGATTATTTTGATCATCTTATATTTTGTGGACAGATATCTGATCCTACTCACCATGATAAATTTTCAGACATTATAAAATTATGTTTGCTAAAGAGAAAAAAAGTAACAGTTAATGTGGCATCAACATTTAGAAAGAAGTCATTTTATACTGGTCTATTTCTTCTCTCAAAGGGAAAAGATATTGAATGGATATTTGGTATAGATGGGTTACCAAAGGACAGTCATAAGTATAGAATCAATCAAGATGGTCAGGAATTATATGAAATAATGAAGAGAGGGTCTAAACTTGGGGCTCGGTGTACGTGGCAGTATATTGTTTTTAACTATAATGAGAATGATATATCTGAGTGTGAGAAGATGGCAAAGGATATAAATGTAAAATTTAGAACAATAATATCTTCAAGGTGGAAAGGTGATATGGAAATATATAAACCAAAGAAACAAGAATATCATATAACTCGTGGATTTTGAAAAAACCTTTGATTTAGATCATCTTGTATTTACCGAAAGGAAATGCAGAACATGTGGTATTACAAAAGAATTGCTTTCTGATTTTTATAGAACAAGAAGAAATAGAACTACACCATCAGCATATTCATATGAATGTAAAGACTGTACAAAGATTAGAATAAAGAATAAAAAGAGAAAAGAATATCCAGAAATATATCCTGATTGGTAGGGTTCATGCAGGGTTTCCCCACTGTAAGCGGGTTTTTTTCTAAATATTAGTAGTCAAAAAAGTACGGTATCACGGGAGTTAGGATGGCACTACGATTATCATCTCCGGGTATTAGTGTAAGGGAAGTAGACCTTACTAGAGGTGGCGTTAATGCAAGCATTAATGTTGTTGCTGGTATTGCTGGACCTTTTCAAAAAGGCCCTGTCAACGAAGTTGTCAGGATCAATAATGAAAAGGAACTCATCGATGTATTCGGTGGTCCTGGTCCTAGTCTAACCGACTATCACTATGAAACTTGGTATGCTGCATCGAATTTCCTTTCATATGGTGGACAACTAGATGTTGTTCGTTCAGGTGGAGGAACATTAATGGTCAATGCCAACGCAGCAGTTGGAATAGCATCGACCACAGGATTAGTCATCGAAAATCTCGATGATTATAATAACAACGAATCTACTGCTACAGATTTTTACTGGGGAGCAAAAAACCCAGGGTCGTGGGCAGAAAATCTAAAGGTCGCAATCATTGATAATGGTGGAGACCAGAGACTTACTGGAATCTCAACCACAACATATGGTAATGTTGCTGGATCTGGTACAGTCAATAAAAGAACACAAGTAGGATATGCTTTAACCCAAGCATTATCTGGTACAAGCATTGGTGTTGGTACTTATGCTGCTGCTGGTAATAATGATTATCTAAAAGGAATTGTTACTAAAGTCGGTAAGGATTTCGTTGATGTAAAGGTTGTTTCAACCGTTATTGCTGGAGTAGAAACTGCTAGATCATACCAAGAAAACTCTCAGTATGAGTTCAAGGCAGGAAGAATTGGTTTCTCATCAGCATCAGGTGAGGCTGGTATTGGAACTTATAGTACTCTAACAGTAACTGATTGGTATAATCAGCAAAACATTTTAACTGGATCTGCAGACGGTGGAACCGATCAGATTACTTTGAAATGGAAATCTATACTACCAAAACCTCAAGATAATTCATATGTTCTTGACAGAGGTGGACTTGCTGATTCTATAAACGTTGTTGTTATTGATGGTGACGGTGAGATAACAGGAAATACTGGAGCACTGTTAGAAAAATTTGGTAATCTTTCTAAAGCACAAGATTCTGAAGGATCCCCCAACAAAAACATCTATTATAAAGATGTCTTAGCAAATGAATCTGAGTACGTTTACGCTGGATTAGATCCTGTAAATGCTGATGATTCTTTCCATAACACTGGACCATCACCAAGTGGATTCTCATCAGGAGATACTCCAAATGCTGATTCAGTAGGAGCATGGGGACAAAACGCTAAGAATACTAAGTTCAACTACATTGGTAATGCAATCTATACACTTAAGGGTGGTAAAGATTACGGTGGAACAGTTGGAAACTTTGCTGCAGATTTAGGAGATACTCTTACTGCATATGATAAGTTAGGAGATAAAGTAAACTCTGATATTAGGTTCCTACTGCAAGGTAGTGCATCTGGTACAGCATCAGTTGAACAAGCAAAGGCACAGAAATTAATATCAATTTGTGAAAATAGAAAGGACTGTGTAGCATTCATTTCACCTAACCGTGATTCGGTTGTGAATGTTTCTAGTTCTGCGGATCAACTGTCTAATGTGCTTTCATTCTTTGCACCATTAGCATCATCTTCTTATGCAGTGTTCGATAGTGGTTATCAATACTTCTATGATCGCTTCAATAAGAGATTTGCTTACATTCCTCTATCATCAGATGTAGCAGGTTTATGTGTAAGAACAGACAGAGATCAGTTCCCATGGTTCTCACCAGCAGGAACATCTAGAGGTTCATTAGCACATTCAGTAAAATTAGCATTCAATCCTGGTCAAGAAGACAGGGATAGATTGTATTCTTCAAGGATAAACCCAGTTATTTCCTTACCTGGATCTGGAATCATCCTTTACGGTGATAAGACCGCACTCTCATATCAGTCTGCATTTGATAGAATCAACGTAAGAAGACTCTTCATCACTGTAGAAAAGGCAATTGAAAGTGCAGCAAATGCACAACTCTTTGAACTCAACGATGCAGGTACACGAAGCAATTTCGTGAACATCGTTGAACCATTCCTAAGAGATGTACAATCTAAGCGAGGAGTTACAGACTTCTTACTTGTTTGTGACGAAACAAACAACACACCAGATGTGATAGACCGCAATGAATTCGTTGCTGACATCTTCTTGAAGCCAGCAAGGTCGATTAACTTCATTGGACTCACATTTGTGGCAACAAGAACAGGAGTTTCATTCTCCGAAGTCGTAGGCACCGTTTGATCTAGGAGGAACTACTAACAATGGATAAAAACGTTTTTTCAATTCCCAATAACACTCGAACAATCGATGACTTCAAGTCACGATTGATTCAGGGTGGTGCACGTCCTAACCTCTTTGAGGTTGAGATGGCATTTCCTTCTGAAGATATTTTCCCTGATATTGGGGACACTACTTTCAGAATGATGATCAAAGGAGCACAACTTCCAGCATCTAATATTGCTGAAGTTGTAGTTCCTTTCAGAGGTCGTCAGCTGAAAGTCGCTGGTGACAGAAGATTTGACCCATGGACAATCACTGTAATCAATGATGGTGATTTCAAACTTCGTGAAGCATTTGAAAAGTGGGCAAACTTTATCACTAAAGTATCTGACGGATCAGGAACAATCAATCCTAATGATTATCAGTCAAACTGGATTGTAAACCAACTCGGAAGAGCAAAGTTCACTGAAGGTCGTGCTATCGACAGTGATTCTGAACTACCAGTTCTTAGAAGGTACCTTATGAAAGGTTGCTGGCCAAGTACTGTTGCTCCAATTGAACTTTCATATGACACTGCAGACACTATTGAAGAGTTTCAGGTAGTCATGCAAGTTCAGTATTGGGAAGCATATCAAGGTAGTGGCTCACAAGGTGGAGCATCTGTGGTATAATAAATAGGTGTATATTAGGTAAAAGATTGATATGGCAAAGCTTTTTGGATTCTCGATTGAGGATGAAGAAAAGAAGTCGAAAGGTGTAATTAGCCCCGTTCCTCCGAATAACGAGGATGGGGCTGACTACTACCTTTCTTCTGGTTTTTACGGTCAGTACGTAGATATTGAAGGAGTATTTAAAACTGAATTCGACATCATTAAAAAATACCGCAATATGGCATTACACCCTGAGTGTGATACCGCAGTAGAACATGTTGTAAATGAAGCAATAGTTTCTGATTTAAACGATAGTCCTGTAGAAATAGATCTAGACAATCTGAATGCAAGTAATAGTTTAAAAAATATTATACGTGACGAGTTCAAATATGTAAAGGACTTACTCGGATTCGATAAGAAGGCACATGAAATATTCCGTAACTGGTATGTTGATGGAAGATTATATTATCACAAGGTTATCGATCTCAAAAAACCAGAATTAGGATTAGAAGAAGTTAGATATATTGATCCCCTCAAGATCAAGTTGATGAGGATTAGACCTAAAGATGATCATAAGAAGTATGAAGTAAGACCTAGTGGGTCTATTGGAGAAGCAGCTCCATTGAAAGATACTGAGATTGTAGAGTTCTATACATATTACCCCCAAGGAACCGCACAGAAGTTTGGTACTATTGCAGGTAAAGGAATAAAAATTGCTAAAGATGCAATCGTACATTGTTCCTCTGGATTGGTAGATAGGAATAAGCATATTGGTTTATCATACTTACATAAGTCAATCAAGGCACTCAATCAGTTACGTATGATTGAGGACTCTCTTGTCATCTACAGACTATCAAGAGCACCAGAAAGAAGAATATTTTACATTGATGTTGGTAATCTTCCTAAGATTAAAGCAGAGCAATATTTGCGTGATGTAATGAGTCGTTACAGGAACAAACTTGTATACGATGCACAGACTGGTGAGATCAAGGATGACAAGAAGTTCATGTCTATGCTTGAGGATTTCTGGTTACCTAGACGTGAAGGTGGTCGTGGAACAGAGATTTCTACACTACCGGGCGGACAGAATTTAGGTGAACTTACAGACGTAGAATACTTCCAGAAGAAACTATATCGTTCACTCAATGTACCTGAGTCAAGAATAGGTGCAGATGGTGGATTCAACTTAGGTAGATCATCTGAGATCTTGCGTGACGAACTTATGTTTAGTAAGTTTGTTGGTAGGTTGAGAAAGCGTTTTTCTGCTGTATTTTTAGATTTACTCAAGACACAACTAATCCTCAAGAACATCGTTAGCCCAGATGACTGGGAGAAGATGGCAGAGCATATACAGTTTGATTACTTGTATGACAATCACTTCGCTGAACTCAAAGAAACTGAGTTGATGAATGAGCGTTTGAATCTAATGGTGCAGATTGAACCATACATCGGTACTTACTATTCAAGAGATTTTGTTAAGCGTAAAATCTTACGACAGACAGAAGAGGAAATTCTTGAGATGGATCATGAGATGGAAGAGGAGAATGCAACAGGTGTTGGAGTTCCTCTTGAAACGCAGCAAGCAATGATGCAAGGAATGATGGATCAGGATTTAGGTGCACAGCCAAAAGATCCAACTCCAGATGAAAAAAGTACTAAGTCTCCAGGGATTGATATAAAGAAAGCGAAGATCTAGTTATAAATAGATTTATTACAACTTTTTTAATATGGATTCTACAGAACTAGTGGATATGATGATTGATGGTGCTACCCCAACAGAGGTACAAGATAAGATCAAAGATCTTTTGTACACTAAGTCTGTTGAGAAAGTTGATGCGATGAAACCAGAGGTCGCAAAAGGGCTCTTTGGTGACCAACCTGAAGTAGAACCTGAAGTGAACGCTGAAGTTGAACAAGAACCTACAACGGAAACAGAAGAATGAGTGCATCACAACCATTATCATTAGTCACCGATCATGGTGAGTTATCTAGTGCTAATGCAACATCTGCAGTCACTGGAGCGAAGACCATTAAGTCTGGTGTACTCTACGTGGTATGTTCAGATGCTAAATCAGCAGGTAACATCGCTGTTTGCAACACCGCAAATCAAACAGGTGTCGGATCTTTCCATGTAGCGAAAGGTGATGCCTTCTTATATCGTTATGGACATCCAGCACATACTTCAGTATCAGCAATAAGTAAAGCAACATCTGCTGTTCTAACTATTGATAGGACTGATAGTAAAATTGAAGTTGGTGATTATGTCACATTAAGTGGTGCAGCAGTAGGTGCATGGAATACACTTATTGCTCATGTAGAAGTTACTGCTAAGTCAGCACCACAACAGTGGAATGAGTATAAGCAAACTATTACAGTTAATGCCAATAGTTCTGCACTAGCAGATTTTACTGGTACTGCAACATTATCTAAGTCGGTGATCTTTAGACTAGCACCTGAGACATCTTCAGGATGTACTTTACGTTTACATGAGGTAGGCATAGGATGAAATTAATCTCAGAAGAAATCGAAGCAGTTGAAGTTATTACCGAAGAAAAAAACGGTAAGAAAACTCTTTATATTACGGGACCATTTCTTCAAGCAGAGGTGGTGAATCGTAATAAACGATTTTATCCACTCAATACAATGGTAAATGAGGTAAGTCGTTATAACGAATCCTTTACTAATAAAGGACGTGCCCTTGGTGAGTTGGGTCATCCAGATGGTCCGCAAATAAATCTTGATCGTGTTTCACATAAAATCGTCTCTCTTACTCAAGAGGGAAATAATTTTATGGGTAAAGCACAAATCCTATCAACTCCGATGGGTAAGATTGCAGAATCTCTTCTAAAGGAAGGTGTCAAACTTGGCGTTTCTTCTAGAGGAATGGGTTCAATTCAAAATGTTGACGGTGTAAATCACGTCGGTGAAGACTTCATGTTAGCAACTGCTGCAGACATTGTAGCAGATCCAAGTGCACCTGATGCTTTCGTAGATGGCATCATGGAAGGTAAAGAATGGGTATGGGAAGGAAACGTTTTGCGTGAAATGCGTTGCAACGAAGTTAAGAAGTCTATAAATAACTTAGTAGATCAGGAGATCTTAGAGGCAAACAAGTTGCGTCTTTTTGCAGACTTCTTATCTAACTTATAAATAATAATATTATTAACACAATTCTAGGTACTCTCGGAAATCCAAATGACCGATAATAAAGAACTACATGAGATGGACAATCAGGTAACTAAGGGTGCTAAACCAGCAGATCCAATGCCAAAGGCTCCGTCCTACGTCCCAGACGCAGGTGCGGTTGAAGATCTTGGTGGTCCAACTCCTCAGAATGCCAAGCCTACTGACAACAGTAATAAGCTAAAAACTCCATCCGCTAAGTTTGCCCAAACGGGCGATCCGCAGACTAAAGGAACTGCAGGTACAGTTCAACAGGACGGACCTTTAGGTGCCGTTGGATTAAAATCCAGTGGTTACGGTAAAGGTGCTAATGAAGAAGTGGAAAATGCAGAGACTACAGTCTCTGAGGGAGAAACAACTGAGGAATCGGTTATTCAAGAAGAAGAACTAGATCTTACACAAGATGTAGAAGCACTTCTTGAAGGCGAAAAACTTTCCGAAGAGTTTCAAGAAAAAGCAAAGACTGTCTTTGAGGCAGTTGTTAAAACCAGAATTGCAGATGCTAAGGCTGCAATGACTGAAAAGTTTGATGCTAAACTCGTCGAAGACGTGGAAGCAATCAGAAAAGAATTAACTGAAAGAGTTGATTCATACTTAGATTACGTTTGCAATGAGTGGATCAATGAGAACACTCTACAAGTGCAAACTGGAATCAGAGACGAACTCTCTGAATCCTTCATGACAGGTCTCAAGGGACTTTTTGAAGAACATTATGTAGAAATCCCTGAAGAAAAATACAATGTGCTTGAGGCTATGGTCGAGAAATTAGATGAAATGGAGACCAAACTCAATGAGCAGATTGATAGTAACGTTGTTCTAACGAAGCGTCTATCGTTATCTGTCTCCGACAACATCCTCGATGAGGTATGTGAGGGTCTTGCATTATCCCAAAAGGAAAAAATTGCAAGTCTTGCTGAAGGTGTTGAGTTTGAAAGTGAGGAACAGTACCGTGGAAAACTGTCTACTCTAAGAGAAACATATTTCTCGAAGAAACCAGTAGCAGAATCCCAAGAGGTTATCTCTGAGGATGCTCCTGTTGAGCAAGAATCTCCAAGAATGGAATCCTACATCAGAGCTCTTAACCAGTTCAACTAAATTAACTAAAACTTATTTCCCCTAAAGGAAGACAATCATGTTTAATTCTGCACAATTGCAGAAGAAGTGGCAACCCCTCCTAGAAGCAGAAGGTATTGATAAAATATCTGATAATCATAGGAAAGCGGTTACCGCCCAACTTCTAGAAAACCAAGAAAGATTTTTAAAGGAAGAGCGTGCGTTCTTGACAGAAGCACCTCCTACAACATCATTAGGTGGTGGTGGAGCATCTGCAGGTACTCCAGGTTTCAGTGGTGGATCTACTGATGCTGGCCCTGTTGCTGGTTTCGACCCCGTTCTAATCAGTTTGATTCGTCGTGCAATGCCTAACTTGGTGGCATACGACCTTGCTGGTGTTCAGCCGATGAATGGTCCTACTGGACTAATCTTCGCAATGAGAACCAGATACGACAATCAGTCTGGAACAGAAGCATTCTTCAACGAACCAGATTCTGCCTTCTCTGCTCAAGACGATAATGCATCTCTTGCACAGGGCGACTATGCACTAAACACAGTTGATGGTGGAACTGACGTTGGTTTCGGTACAACTGCACAGTCTGGTACTAACCCTTCAATCCTTAACGGTGGTGCTGCTAACGCATACAACACTGGACAAGGTTTTGATGCAACAGCTCTTGAATCATTAGGAGACGCTGCTGGTAATGACTTCCGTGAGATGTCATTCAGCATCGAGAAGGTTACCGTTGCTGCTCGTTCAAGAGCACTCAAGGCAGAGTACAGTCTAGAACTTGCTCAGGACTTGAAGGCAATCCACGGTTTAGACGCTGAAGCTGAACTAGCAAATATCCTTTCAACAGAGATACTTGCTGAGATCAACAGAGAAATCATCCGTACAATCTACAAGGTTGCAAGACCTGGTGCTCAAACCAACACTGCAACTGGTGGTATCTTCGACTTAGACGTTGACTCTAACGGAAGATGGATGGTTGAGAAGTTCAAGGGAATGATGTTCCAACTTGAAAGAGATGCTAACGCTATCGCTCAAGAAACTCGTCGTGGAAAGGGCAACATAATCCTTTGCTCTGCTGACGTTGCTAGTGCACTTGCTGCTGCTGGTCAGTTGGATTATACACCTGCTCTATCTGCAAACCTACAGGTTGACGATACAGGAAACACATTTGCTGGAGTTCTTAACGGACGCTTCAAGGTCTACATCGACCCATTTGCTGCTAACCTAAGTGCTGATCAGTACTATGTAATGGGTTATAAGGGTTCTTCTCCTTATGACGCTGGACTGTTCTACTGCCCATACGTTCCTCTACAGATGGTTCGTGCAGTTGGTCAGGACACATTCCAACCAAAAATTGGCTTCAAGACTCGCTACGGCATGGTTTCTAACCCATATGCTGAAGGCACAACTCAAGGTCTTGGACGCATCACTGCTGGTTCTAACCGTTACTATAGACGTGTTAAGGTACAAAACCTTATGTAAGCGAGATGCTTATATTTTTCAAGAGACTCCTTCGG
>CERB01025390.1_pt1 | contig 14508 bp, 4 predicted proteins | sample 356271 | NCBI WGS metagenome assembly CERB01 (sample SAMEA2621155, study PRJEB7988) | marine metagenome | isolation source: saline water (ENVO:00002010), including
CATCCCAACTTGTAGTTACTGCTCCTTCAACTTTAGTTGTAGTTACAGTTGCTGCAAGGCGAGTTTTGTCGTCATCAGTCATCTCATGAACAAGATAACAACGCTCCATACCATTATAACAATTCTCCTGAAAGAACTGAAACGTATCGTCAATAACGTTATTAACTTGTTCATCATCAATGTTTACCTGCAAAACAGGTTCACCAAGATTTCTCTTACAATATGTAATAAGATCTGCTTTAGATGCTGGTACCGCCATTACTCACAATAATCCCTTCCTACCTATTTAGGAATTATTATTCAGTAGGTTCTACACTCGCTGGAGTACCTGGTGCTTCTGCAGAAGGTTGCTCATCTGTTAAAAGACCAATAGTTTCTAAACCACCTAATAGTTTAGTCTTATATTCTTTTGCTTTTTCTAAATTCTTTTCTAACTCAATAATTTGAGTATCAGTTTTTGCGATTTGCTCTTCAAAATTTTTCTTGAGCTCAGTCGGATCCATAGTCATAATCAAAAATGATGATGTGTATTAATATTTATACGTACTTTACAGCGAAGAAAAATGTGTAGTTTGTAGTACCAGTATTTGAATTTGGACCCCAGAACATTTCAGGACAACATGTGTCACCAGAGTTTCTATTCTCACAACCATATGATTTTGAACTATCCTGAGATAAGTAAGGACCACCGTTACCATTTAGGTTGTTAGTACCAATTCTAAATCCCCAACATCCGTCATCCTGAGCAAATCTACTAGTATTGTAGTATCCATTACTATTAGGAGCTTGGTTATTTGAATATTCTGTTGAGGTATTACCAGAGACATCTTCTACAACAGATCCATCTGCATTTAAAACATAACAATATAAATTTCTATTCTGATTAGGATAGAAGAAATTCTTTAAAGGAGTTGGTGAACTATAATCCCTATAAGCCATGAAAGCAATTCCTCTATAGTTACTGCCATCATATCCAGCAAATATCATATATGGATATCCATCCAAAGATGAGTTTGGCATACCATCACTAAGTTCTATCTGATTTCCATTATCCCATTCATTATGTTTAAAATATCCTCTAGATGTAATAGGAGAAGATGTACCGTTTTGACTTTCTGCCATTCCTCCATAACAAGGAGTTGATATCAAAACATACCCTTCATTTTCAAATAATGTTCTAATTGAAGTTACATCATTATATCCATAAGATCCTAATTGACTATTAAGAGATTCCATAACACCAAATAGACCAGAACCACCTGATAAACTACCATCACATTTTCCCCAAACATCACTGTTATCAAATGAATCAATTCCGTAATATACTTCTAAAGTAACTGTCTCAGTATTATATCCAATATAACCAATAGCTGGACTGCTAGGTCTACTTGAATTAGTCCATGTAGGTATAATTAAACTACTTGGAGTATATCCTTTTGGAAAATTAACAGTATTACCACTAATGGAAAATAATGTTTCTCCACTTAATGTTTGTAATGTATTTGCTCTTACGTATGACATGGTTAATTATATTTGACAGCGAAGAAGAATGTAAAACTTGTAGTGCTAGTATTTGATTGTGGACCCCAGTACATTTGAGGACAACATGTATCACCAGAGTTTCTATTCTCTGTTCCGTACGAGTTAGATTGGTTATTAGACAAATGAGGTCCACGCCAGTTACCATTTAGTGACTGAGCTCCAATACAGAATCCCCAACTTCCATCATCTTGAGCAAATCTATTATTCTGATAATATCCATTACTATTAGGATTTTGGTTATCAGAGTACCATGTGCTTGTACCTCCAGAAGTATCAGTTCTAGTAGATCCATCTGCATTTAATACAAAGCAATATAGATTTCTAGTTTGGTTAGGATAGAAGAAACTTTTTAGTGGAGTTGGTGAAGTATAATCCCTATAAGCCATAAAAGCAATTCCTCTATAGGTACTTCCATCATATCCAGCAAATATCATATGTGGATATCCATTAAGATTACTATCAGGCATACCATCAGATAATCTTATTTGAGTTCCACTATCAAATTCATTTCTAGCAAAGTATCCTCTAGAAGTTATTGCACTTGTTGTTCCATTCATTGATTCTGCCATTCCACCATAGCAGGGAGTTCCAATTAATTTGTATCCATAATTTTCAAATTCTTGTCTAACCTGTGAAACATCATTATAACCATATGAACCCAATGAACCATTGAGATTACTCATATCATTATATGTGTTAACCCCACCTAAAGTTACACTAGTGTTATATCTATACCATTGCTGTTTTCCTCTATCACTCAGTCCAGAATAAAATTCAATTCTTTTTTTATCAATATTATATCCTGCTGTTTTTTCAAGTGGACTTGCAGGTCTTCCAGTATTATCAGCCCATGTTGGTAAAGGAAATCCACCAGGATTATAAGCAGCAGGGAATAATGGTGTGATTCCATCGGGTTGCATTTGCATTACCGTTTCATCACTAGTATTTGCTAATCTATTTGCCTTAATGGTGCTCATAACTTTTACTTCTCGTAATTATATTTATGGGGTTAAACCAAGGTCTTGATCTGACATTAATGTACCACTGAAAACTGCCCATAGTGCATTACCTTCAGCATCAACACCTGCATAAACTTCAATAGCATTTGCTTGTATGTTATAACCCATACCACCAATAGTTAATCCTGTTGTAGGTCTTGCTTTAGCATCTTCCCAACAATTAAATGCATATGCATTAGGTCCGAAACTTCCATTAAAAGTAATAGAACCTCCAGATCCAAATGTCATAGCACTTGAACCTGGTTCATTTTTGAAAGTTTGAATATTTAAAGAACTTGATATTGCCATTTTATTTTAAATTAAGTAATGATCCAAGTTGCATTATTTTGAACATGGACTGTGTAATTGCTACCAACAGTTATTGGTCCGATAGATGATCCATTTGTACCAGATGGTATAGTTACATCTTCGTTAATTACAGATAGACTTAGTTTGATTACACCATAAGAGTCTAACCACTGTGCTTGTCCATTTGCCTTTAATACACCAGTAACATCTATGTTACCTCTAACATCAAGAGCTTCATTAGGATTAGCATTGGAACTAAAGTTAATACCAACCTTAGATGCTCTATAAATGTCGTTACCATTTGGAGCAGCTGTCCATCTAGAAGTAACGAATGGAGAATTATTCTGGAATATTCCTCCGTTGAAGTTAACGTCACCTTCAATATTTAGTTGATAATTTCTGTTAGTAGTACCATCTTCTGGATCAACACCTGATGTAGCAGTTGTATTAATAGCAACTCTGTTTGTGCTACCATCAATTGTAAATGCTGGTGTACTATTCCAAGATGTTCCACCGTTGTTAGTAGATGCTTGGATAGTAAATAAATGGTTAGCAACTAACTGGTTACCAACTTGGAAGTTTCTGTAACTAGAAGCACCACGGAAGTGAATCTTAGCACCACCATTATCATTAGCATTATCTATATTAAGTGTAGAATTAATTAATGCATCACCATCAACTTCAAGTGTGTAATCTGGTTCACGGTCAATATTAACACCTAACTTTCTAGATGCAAGAATATCACCAGTAACTTTTAATACTAATTCTTCACTACTATCAAAGTGGAACCAAGAACCGTACTCAGTTGCAGGAGTAGATGAATCAGAATGTTTGTATATAAGATAACCATACTGACCATAAACTTGTGCTCCACTACCACCACTAGAAACATTATCTGAGAATGTAATTCTTGAACCTTCAGCAGCATTAGTAGCAGATCCAAGGAATAAACCACTAGTACCACGAATATCTAAGTTATAGTCTGGTGTAGAACCTGCATTGATACCAACTTTCTCTGCAGAAACATCAACATAGAATGTATCAGTATCAACTTGAAGATCATCTGATAATGTTACTTTTCCAGTAAGTCCAGATGTACCAGAAACAACAAGGTTAGATGACGCACCAGTTAAAGTAAGAGAACCAGTCATGGTATCTCCAGCTTTCAGTACGTTAAGTGATGCAGAACCTGTTAAGTTTGCAGTTATTGTACCAGCAGAGAAGTTACCACTAGCATCTCTCTTAACAGCAGTGCTTGCTACATTAGAAGATTGGAATGTAATATTACCTGCGTTCCAGATTACGTTACCGTTAATGTTAACAGCATCAGAATCAAGAGCAAGGAAGTTTAAACTACCAGATGCATCTGTTGCATTACCACCAGTTGCAACAATAGCAGCATTGTAATTTGCAGTAAGTTGAGAACTATTGAAGTATAATCCTGGAGATGATGTAACTCCATCTTTTCTACCAAGTCTAAGGTTAGCAGTTCCACCATCACTTTCAAGTTTAGCTACTTGAATTGTGTTTCCATCTTCAATAGTGAAATCATCAAATTCTTTTCTGTTACTTGCAGTACCAATAGTTACTGCTCCAACAAAGTTACCAGTAGTTAATCTACCAATAATGATTGTGTAGTCATTAAAGTTATCTTGAGTGTCATCGTTAACAACGATGTTATCAATAGCAATAGTACCTGTACCCTGACCAACAGCGTTATAGAGGTTTACATTAGTACCTGGTGTAAATGGAGTTGTATTTAATATCTCTCCAGAAACATAAATGCGATACTTAGGATCTCCATTATATGATTTAATAGTTAAATCATCTCTGAATACGGTAGCACTAATAAATCTAGGTAATCTATTATCAGATATTGTACCATCATTAATATTAAGTGCGTTCTGATACCAAGTTCCTTGTTTGTTATCTAATTTGTCAGCATCCATTCCAGATCCTGCACCATCATTAATTGATGACCAGACCTTAGCCCATGATCCAAATGATGTAACACCAGTTCCAGAACCACGGATCCACATGTTATCATTATCTGTGAATGCAAGTTGTCTTACACCACCAAATGATGCATCAAAACTTGTACCACCAGATCTTAAAGTAAGAACCATATTCTTGGTTCCACCATCACTTAATAGGTTAGCGTTATTGTTAATAGTGTTAGAAACAATACCACCAACGAAGTTATCAGGAGATGGGTTAGAAGTTGGGTTGTTAGTACCAGTTGCTAGTCTTAATGTATTACCAGATGAACCAGAAACACTTATGTTATAAGAACCTGACATCCTATCCGATGGAATAGTTCCAGAGAATAGGTTAGAAGCATTAGTATAGTATTCACCTTGCTGTCCATCTAACAAGTCAGCATCTAGTCCACTATCAGCACCAACATTAAGATCAACAGAACCATTACCCGATACACCAATGTTAAACTGAGATTTCTTAAATCTAGCAACACCAATAGTACCATATAGATCTGAAGATATAGTTAGATCAGATACCCTTTGAACGTCAAGAGAAACGTTTGCATACTGTCTGTTAACTGTACTAATCTTAGCAAGTAATACTAATCCAGAACCACCACCAATATCTGTTGGAGCAATAGTTATTGTAAAGTCAGCACTATATCCAGAACCACCATCAGTAACAACAACTTCAGTAACAGCTCCACCAGAAACAGTTATGTTAGCTTTTAATCCAGTACCAGCACCACCAGAAACTGATTGATCAAAGAATTGACCATTGGTAAATCCAGTACCACCATTTGAAATAATTACATCATCAACAAAGTTACCTTGAGTGTAAGTTGATTCAAATGTTATTGGAGATTCACCACGTTCAAATTCAATAATAGATCCAGCTGGAATAGTCTGTGTTACTGGATTATTAAGAGATATACTTGTTGAACCACCAGTAGTTAATACACCAGTGATATTTGTATTAGGTTGAATACCTGAAATAAGATTCTTTACTTCATGACCAATTAAAGCATCTTGTAGTGTAGCGAATACCATTTCGCTTGATCCACTATTACATGCAGAAGTTAACTTAGCAAAGTATCTCCTCTCTGCACCCTTAACAGATTGAACTGCAAGTGCCCAGTTCTGGTCACCTCTTAAGTATGTGAATGAGTTAGCAGCACCACCAGCAGCAAGTCTATCAGTTTCAATTGTACCAGATACAATATCACCAGCAGCAATCTGGTTTGATGATAGAGATACCCAGTTATTAGCATCACTAGCAGAAGTATTAACAACTCTAGTAATATCAACAGTTACTGCAGGAATGTCACTACTGTCAAAGAAATCAGTATCTTCTAATTTAATCTTATTAACAATATCACCATATAATCTACTTTCAATTAAAGCAGTACCTTGTGCTTGTGTTCCTGATCCAGCAGGTGCAGCAATGGTGACAGTTGGTTGTGTAGTATATCCTTTACCACCTTTATATCCATTAAAGACTATAATTTCTAACGCAACAACTTCTCCATTAGCAATTACTGAAGTTGCTTTACACTCAACTGATCCAGCTTGTGGTGCACCACCTGTAATAGTAACAGTTGGTGCTGCAGCATAACCAGAACCACCATTTGTAACATTGAGTTGATAAACAACACCTTGTCTATATTCAGTTGCCTGTAAACGTCCTTGACTTACACTACCATCAAATATATCTCCAATAGTAAACTGTAATGTTGTGTCTACAAGGAATGCTAAGAATTGACTATCTAAATCATTATTCAAGATGAACGATGTTGAAGTATCTTGTTGGATACAAATATCACCAGCAAGAGCACCTTCCAATGCTAATCTTGCTGCTTGGTTAGCAACAGTAAAGACTTCAAATGGTCTTAGAGCTGGAATCTGATCAATAGAGATCTTACCAGAGTCTGTCAATTCAACCAATGCTCTAGGAACAGCGTTAGTAGAGTATGGTTTGTTTATGTAAGGACCTAAGTTATTTGTAATATAATCTCTAACTGCTTTCTGAGTAGGTAGTTTAGAGTCAGTAGCGTTAGCACCACCCAATGTATTTGAATTATCAAATCCAGTAACAACAACGTCACCACCTTTCAACTTCAAGAATTCAACTTCAGAAATTGTAACCGTACCAGTAAAGGTAATAGCACCAGTTCTGTTTTCAATTCTAGCAAATGTACCAACCTTAAAGTCACCAAGTTCGTCAGTACCTGAAACATATACACGACCATATTCTTGAGAAACCTGTTCATATGCCTCTGTCTTAGTACCACCGTTTTCAGGTAGTGCTAGGTAGTTAGTACCTGATCCAGCAAATTCCCAAGTGTGTGATGAGGAGTTAACAATAGATGGTCTGTGTAAATCAATTGCTTCTCCAACTAATGTTGATGCAGATACAGCTTGACCTGTAGTATCGTTCTTAACATCAAGAGGATCACCAGTTCCATTATCAAGTGTTAATTGAGCAGAGAAAGGAGGACCAACTGTAACAGCAGAAACAGTATCTACAAAGAATTCAATATCAGCATTAACATTAGAGAATCCATTAATCTTAACAACATAATGTTCTAGAGGTTCTCTTCCTAATCCACCAACTGTAAGAATAGTTCTTCCTGTAGGAGTAGAAGAAACGTTAGTAATAATACCCTTATCAAAACTATATGGTTCGTCTCTAAATCCTCTACCTCTTAAAGCGTAAATACCAAAGTTAGTAGCAGAGTTAGTAATAGAAGCATAACCACCACTCTCTGCTAGAACACCATCTGCACAGAAGATAACGAACACAGAAACTAACTGTACATAACCATCTTCTATAATCTTATATCCAGTACCACCAAAGGAGACAATCGTGAATGCAGATGCAACCATTGACTTACCCTGATTAGGGAAGGATGCAGTTCCATCAAGTTCTAATCCTGGGAAAGGACAGTTGGGTTGCTTAACCTTAGATCCATCAACCAGAGCACCACTACCACCTAAGAATGATATAACAGAAGAGTTCTGAGTATAAGGAGATGCCTCAATAATTGGATAGTCATCATAATCAGCACGAATAGCTACACGAACTAAATTCTGATCATAAACGAAGTTATCTGGATATGTAATGATAGCATTTGTATCATATAAAGTTCCATATGTTTGAGTTGTTGCTCCTGGTTCTATACCACCACTAGGATTAGTTTCATATTGTAAAATACTATTCAATAGATCCATTTCTGTTATAATGGAACCAGAAACGTTAGCACATGCAGGTGCTTGTCCAGTAGTATAAACTTGAACAGAGTTTGTATCTGTTCTTACGAATGTATGTGCAGATTGTGGAAGATGTTTAACACAATTGTTAGTAGCAGTTACAAATGTATGTGCAGATTGTGGATAGAATCCAATTGCTGTTGCTGTTGCACTTGAGAATCTATGATTATAATTACCACCTGATTTAACTGCTCCACCAGTTGCACTTACAAATGTGTGTGAAGAACCAACACTGATAGCACCCTGTCCACCATTTACATTGACTGTAATAGATGTACTATTGGTTGCAACAATCTGAAGTGATTTTCCACTAACATAATCTTTTCCTTCTTTCTTAATTCCATTAGTAGTTGCAGAAACAAATGTATGAGGATCTGTATTTGTTGGTGTTGTACCTTGTAAAGCATTAACTTCAAATGTATTTGTAGTTACATTAGAAACTGCTAAGTAAGTATTATAAAGAGGATCACCTACACGTGGATAGTGACCATTATTACCATCACCATAGGTGCAACTGAATACTAATGATTGATCATCAAATTTAATCTTGTCTCCATTACTCAATCCATGTGGAGCTGTAGTTGTGATTGACATCACACCTGTAGCTGGAGTGTATGTAGTTCCTGTAGTTGCAGTAAATGTTTCTTGAGCACGTGGATATGTACTCTCAGTTGATGTAGATGCACCAACGTTAATTGTTACTAAGTCTCCATTAACATTAGTAATTGCTAAAGGAGTGTTGTATGCAGGGTCAGTAGTTCTTGGATATGCATGGTTAGTAGCATGTCCATCTGCATCACAAGTAAATGTAAAGCATCCTTCACCAAGAGTTACAGTATCACTAGTGGTCATTGTATGACCAGCCATTGTAAATACTAAATCTCCTGTTGCTGGAGTATATGTTGCAGCAGTTGGACTCCAAGTATTTCCATTACTGTCATCAAATCCTGTGGTACTTACAAATAAATGCTGACCAATAGCAGCACCACAGCTGAATGTTAATGAATCTGGTTCTAATTTAATATGCTCGCCATTAGATAAAGTATGAGCACCTATCTGAAGTTGTAAATCACCAGATACAGGATCATAAGTTGCATCACTAACATCGTGAGATGTTACAGCACCAGCAGCACCAACATTAAATGTAATTGTTCCTGTCTGTCTCTGTAGACCATTTAATGCAGCACTTACAAATGTATGAGATCCAGTGTATGAAGATCCACCAACATTAATATCAAAATCATTTCCATTAACATTGCTAATTTCTAACCATCTATTACTGGAGTAATCAAAGTTTGGACGTGGGTATGTATGTCCTGGAGATGCTGCACTTACATTGACTGTAAGTGTATTTCCAGAAACTGCATCAACTGGAATGACTTGATCGTATGCATAATCTTTCTTCCATGTAACACCATTTGCAGTTGCACCTTGGAATGTATGTGGATCAAGGTTTGTTGAAGGAACTGATTCAAGAACTTGTACATCAAATGTATTGTCAGTTACATTCCATATACGTAACCACTTACCACTTACTGGGTCAGTAGCACGTGGATATGTTTTAGTGCTTTGATCACCAAAGGTACAAGAGAATGATAGTGAATCATCTGCAATTTTTATATAATCTCCATTCTTCCAACCATGATTAGCAATGGTCAATGTCATCACACCAGTGTCTGGTGCGTAATTTCCATCTGTTACTGTCTTCTGTTCAACAATATCTCTTGGATAACTATGTGTTGTAGCATTATCATCTGCATCACAAGTAAAGTCTAGAACATTAGCTGCTTGGAACTTAATAGCATAATCTTGTTTTAGAGGAGGAGTTGCACTTACAAATGTATGTGTGTCTGTATTAGTAGAAGGAGTTACATCTAAAACACGAACAGTTAATTCAGTAGAAGTTACATCATAAACTTCTAACCATCTTCCTGATACTGGATCAGATGATCTTGGATATGTCTTAGTTTGACCACCAGAAGCAGCACCAACATTAACTGTTACTGTAGTAGTAGTTTGACCAGTTATAGCAAGAGCTTGGTTATATGATGGATCTGATGAACGTGGATAATAATGAGTAGTTAAATGATTATCTGCATCACAAGTAAATGGTAGTTTATCAACACCAATTGTTACTGTATCATTACCAGCAACAAAACTATGAGCACCGATTGTTAATACTAAATCACCGTTAGAAGGATTATAAGTTGCATCAGTAACGTCAAACTGACGAGTACCTATTGTAACTGCATTTTCTACTCTTCCACCAACATACTTGTGTACTCCACCACCGTATACACAACTGAATGTTAATGAATTATCTGGAATCTTAATCCATTGTCCATTAGTTAATCCATGTGCACTAGCAAATGTATATGTTAATGTACCTGTAGTTGTATTGTAATCAACATCGGTTACTGCAGGAGCTGATACAGGAGCATTACTGAAATTACCAGCAGCAACAGTAGTTTGTATAACCAACTCACCAGTTAAAGGATTGTAAGTTGTACCAGCATTTGCATCTTTTAATACACCACCAGCATCTATACCAGTATAGTAAATATTTTGAGCTAATCCACCAACATAAGTGTGATTGCCAATAGCACGGTCAAGAGCACAATTAAATGTTAGAGAATTATCTAATAACTTAACAAAGTCACCGTTAATGAATGGATGGTTAGTAACTGTTAATGTAATCTTACCAAGACCTGCATCATAAACAGCATTTGAAACTGTATGTTGACTAAGACCAACACCAGTAATTTCAACTGACTTACCAAATTGTGGATCAGTTGAACGTGGATAAGAATGAACACTTTGATGATCATCCATATCGCAAGTGAATGATAATCCACCAGCTCCAAGTTTGATATGCTTACCAACACCTAATCCATGTTGACCAATGGTAACAACCATATCGCCAGATACAGGATCATAAACCGCATCTGTAGGTTGGAAAGTTTTATCAGGAGGTGACTGACCAACATTAACTGTAATAGTATTTGTAGAAACAGCAGTTATATTAACTGATCTTCCAGAATATCTGTCGTGATTAGGACGTGGATAAGTCTTGGTAGAATCATTACCATCCATTGTACATTTGAATGACAATGAATTATCATCAATAATGATACCAAACCCTGGACTCATATTATGTCCAGTACCAACTGTAAGTTCTAATTCACCAGTTGCAGGGTTGTAGGTAGCATCAGTTGGTGTCCATTGTTGATCAGGATCAGAAGCACCTACATTAACTGTAAATGTATCCGATGTTGTACCAGTAACTGCTAAAGAATTACCATATGCAGTTTGACCTGACTGTGGTAGGTAGTGCTCTGTAGCATTACCATCCATATCACAAGTAAATGCAAATGATCTTGGTGATAGTCTTATACTATTAGATGTAGTAACACTATGACCAGGAACTGTCATGGTGAAATCACCATTAGCAGGGTTGTAAGAAGCAGTTGATGGAGTTAATCTGGCACTAGGTGCAGCAGATGAACTATCAAGTGGAATATCCCAATCTTCAAACTTAGGAATAGGAGATGTAGTTACGACTGGATCGTATACTAAAACAGTTCCACTTGCTGTAGCACTTACAAATGTATGAGAATTACCAGAAGCAACTCCAGCAGCACCCACATTACAAGTAATTGTTGTGGATCCACCAGAAGATTGGACATTAGTAATTTCAACACTACGTCCAAAGAATGGATCTGATTCTCTTGGATATGAATCTTGTCCACCACTACCATAAGTACAGCTGAATGTTAAAGAACCTTCTTTAAATGCAATTCTATCACCAGTAGTAGGCATTACAAGAGGATCTGGAATAACAATATCCATAGCACCAGTAGATGCTGTGTATACTGCTCCTGTTGGTGTAGTCTCTACATACGAACCATTAGTCCAGTTACGTGATGCAGCAATAGCATATGTCTTTGCTCTTTGATATGCATATGTAACTGCAGGTACTTCTGAAACTGGAACTCCAGTTAATGCATTTCCACTGTAATAACTTTCTGCAGCAGAAACAATACCATGGTTTCCACCAATAACTAAGTCTCTAAGTAACTGTTTAAGAGTATATTTTATATCTCTAGGACATTTTCTTTCTTCAATATTATTGTGTCCTAGGTTAGGGAACGCTGCTTTAGTATCTTGATATGCTTGGTCAGCAATAAGATCTGCGTTTCTAGCAATTAAGTAACCACCATCAATATAAGCGGTTGCAACCTCGTTTGAAATTACATCAACCCATAAGTATGATAATGTATTAATAGCGTCTCTTACATTAGCACAGACAGGGTTTCCAGCAGTTGTATTGATAATCGTGGTATCAAAATATCTGTTTACTGAAGAATACTTTGGAGTATAAACTGGATCTCCTGTAGTTCCATTTCCAGTTCTCCAATTCCTCATTGCGAGGATACATAATTGACGTGTATATTCAATAGCACGAATATTTTGAACTATCTCATCTTCAATATAATTAATCTTATCATCAATAATGTATTTTTTAGAACCTTCAATAACGTTATGGTTTGTTCCAAATTCTAAATCTCTTACAAGAGCATTGATGAAATGAATAACGTCTTGCTTACATTGGTTATCTCCATCATCACCTGTATTAGCACCACTAGTAGGAGCACTATATGCAGGATATGCCTTTGTTCCAGAAGCACATTGTATAAGGATATCAGCTAACTGAACCATACTGTCTTCTTGAAGACCAGTAATTGTTGCTGAGGTTGTTACAGTTGCAACACCAGTAATAGAATAATCATATATGAAATCACTGACGTTGTAAGTTGAACCACCAAATTTTACTGTACCACCACTAACATAGGTATTAACATGATCATTAGTACCTAAGTAAATTTTAAAATCATTTGCTGATACATCCCATACACGGAAGTAATCACTCTTAAATTCTTCATTAATTCTTCCTAGAACTTCATCAGCAATAAACTCTCTGTTATTACGCAATAAAACACATGCGTCTTGGAATCTTCTACTTACTGGTGTTGATAATGGAAACTTGTTTGGAGAGTTTAGTAGTGATAATGTAACTACTTTAGAATATGACTTAACAGTAGCAAATTGACCTGGATCAAAATTAGCATCAGTAATTGCAGGGAATTTTTTAGGTATTACAAATCTTCTAGAACGACCATCAGCATCTTCTAAAATTTTATAAATTCTTTGCTTACCATTTAATGCAGAAAGATCAGGAGATGTTGTTGGAAGATTTTCAATAAGAACTTCTTGACCTTCTCTGAAATTATGAATATTACTTCTACCAACCAATTCATTGGTGTAGAAGATAATACCACCACTATCTTCAGACGTACCAAATTGAGCTTCTTGGAATCCACCAGTTGTAATAGATGGATCTCCTTGAAGAGAGAAATCTATTCTTTGTATAGGAAATGCTGTATCATAATCTTCTTCTACTTCAGTAACTTCACCTTCTGCTCTAATTGATTTAAGACTTGTTGTATCAACACTTTGCTCAACAATATTTGCACCACTTATGCTTATAGATTCTACTACTGCATTATCCCATGTCTTAGCATTAAGAATAGGTACAACTTCAATTATCCAATAACCATTAGAAATTTCAAAATCATCGTCAATTGCTTTTACTTGATAAAAACCAGGTGTAGTTATTGTACTATTATCAGTATCATTCAAATGAATGTATGTTCCTGGAGGAATAAGAGTATCAGGATCAGAATCTACTCTGAATTTATTAGCTCCATCTGTTTGAGTGATATTAAGAGCAATAGGATTACCTACTGTTCCACTAACAAGATAGTTAAAACGCTCACCTTCTAGGAAAGAACCACTTGTTAGAGTAACATCTAATTTACCTGTAAGGTATGCATCAGCTCCAACTGTGGTTGTAAATGAAACATCAATAATTTTTGCTCGTGAACCAGTGTTAACACCAACAACTTCTAATCCAATCTGAAGAGCATTCCCTCCAGTATTCTCTTGGAAATCTACTCTGAATTGATCTGGTCCAAAAACTTGGTGACCAACTGGGAATTTAACACCAGCATCTCCATTAGCTTCAGCATCAATGACAACTTTTTGCTTGTCATCAAATACCATCGCATAATCCCAAGTAGCAACAGCATCACCAACTGAGTCAATTTGGTCACGATAAGTAACACCAATCACATAGTTCTTATCACCAAACTTAACCATGTGTTTGCCAGGATTACCTGGTCTTATGATTACCAAACGTAAGTTGTCACCAACGATTGATGCATCAGGTGGTAATGAAATTGGGTTATCTTCTACGTAATCACCACCAGAAACAATAATAGTTTCTTTAACACCAGGTGTTTCCCATGCTAATTGTGCTGCCTTCTTAATACTTCTAACTGGGTTTACAG
>CERB01060755.1_pt1 | contig 14507 bp, 13 predicted proteins | sample 356271 | NCBI WGS metagenome assembly CERB01 (sample SAMEA2621155, study PRJEB7988) | marine metagenome | isolation source: saline water (ENVO:00002010), including
TAACAAAAATACTAAATGAAGTAATCAAAAAATTAGGTGGTTAAGCCCCCATAAAGCAACCCTAACTTACTAATAGTTACCTAACATACTATCCATAACCATTTAAAAATTTGAACCAACATCACAATACTTCATAAGTAACTCATATAGTTCACTTTAATACGTTACAAAAAATCGAAGGGGCGATCATAAGGGTTAAGAGAAAGATCGAAATTTACAACACAATTGCATTGTAAAAAATGATTTTATTTTAATAGTTTGAGGAAAACATGAACCTTAACGAACGCCCCTTGGATAATTTACCCTGCAAAACTCTGGATTAAACATTTTGAAAAAAGGTACACTATGTATTATGGTTCTAAGAAAAAAACATTATTTTTTAATCTGCTTTACAGCACTATTATTAAGTATCTTTGCTCTTATTTTAAATATTAAAACAGTTCCTTTAATCAAAAAACAACATCTTAATACAAAAAAAATTCGACTTCTTAAAGAAGAAAATCAACACTTAAATTATTACATTCAAAAAGAAACAACATTAGAAAAAATCGAAGTAAAAGCAAAAAAACTTAATATGATTTATCTACCAACAAAAAAAATAAATCATTTATTTATTAACCCCACACAATAAAATGAATACAAGGCACAAATCATTTTTTATTATAATTGCCCTTATTATTATTGCTATTATTGTTCGTCTTGGATACCTACAACTATACAAAACTGAATTTTTTAAAACTAAATCCAATAACCAACTTAAGAGAATTATTAAATTATTTCCTAACAGAGGCTCGATATTTGATAGAAACCTAAAACCATTAGCATTAACTGAAACGTCCTATCAAATATATGCAATCCCTCATGAAATTGAAAATAAATGGATACTAGCAAAAAAAACAGCATCTATTTTAGATAGTGATCGTAAAGAACTATCTGATAAACTTTATGCTAGTAAAGCGCCCTTTCTTTGGCTAAAACGACATGCCTCAGAAGCAACTATGAAACAATTAAAAGATCTAAAATTAAAAGGAATTGGTTACATAAAAACCGAAAAACGAGTTTATCCTAATAATGAACTTGCAAGTCATATTATGGGCTTTGTCGGAATTGATAACCAAGGTCTTTCAGGATTGGAGTATCTTTATGATAAACAGCTCAAAGGATCTAGTGGCAAAGTGATTTTAGATGGCGATCCTAGAGGAACCCAACTGGTATCAGGTAAAAAAACCAAGATTCCACCCAATGATGGCCAATCCATTATTACAACGCTTGATTCATCTATTCAATTTATGGCTGAAAAGTTCTTATCGCAAGCCGTTAAAAAACACCAAGCAGAAGCTGGTCAAGTTATTATTATGGATCCAAAAACAGGTGATATTTTAGCAATGGCTGTTGTACCAACCTTTAACCCTAATATTTGGCAAGCAAGCAAAACAAGTGATCGACGAATTCGCCCAATTACAGATGTGTTTGAACCAGGATCTATCTTTAAAATGTTTACATTAGCGAGTGTTTTAGAAGAGGATATTGTTTCTGCTAAAACAACCATTCACGTACCAGAAACTTATAAACTTTATAACAAAGTGATTAAAGAAGCACATCCGCGAAAAAAAAATGAATCAAGTAATAAAACCGTTTCTGAAATTATAGAACAATCCTTAAATGTTGGAACCACCCTGCTAGCTATTAAACTCGGAAAAGAACGTTTTTATAAATATATAAAAGAATTTGGTTTTGGTAATAAAACCGAAATCCAATTACCGGGAGAAACCAAAGGGCTACTCAATCCTCCTCAAAAATGGTCAGGCGTTGATATTGGAACTCACTCCTTTGGTCAAGGGATAGCAACGACAGGATTACAACTAACAACTGCCATGAGCATTATTGCCAATGATGGTATTTATATAAAACCACGTATTATTAAATATTTTCAAAATAAAGACCAAACAACATTAAAAGGAATTCCAATTCAAACAAAAGAACGTATTATTAGCGAACAAACCGCTTATGAAGTTAAAAAAACACTCTTTAATGTAGTAGAAAGAGGTACAGCAAAAAACTTAAAACTTAAAGGATATACGTTAGCAGGAAAAACCGGAACAGCTCAAAAAGCAAAAACAAACGGAATTGGTTATGAACCCGGAAAATACATCGCATCATTTCTAGGGTTTTTTCCAGTTGAAGACCCAAAAATTGTAATATTGGTATCAATTGATTCTCCTAAAAAGGGATATTATGGCTCAACCGTAGCAGGTCCTGTATTTAAAGAATGTGCCAAATTTATAATTGATTATTACAACATTCCCCCCAACAGCCTTAACACAACCTTTAAAAAAGGAATCTCTAGAGTAAATACGTACTAACTAAGACAGTTTTGATAGCGTTTAAGCGCTGCCTCCCAACCAAACAATAACGCATCACAGACAACAGCATGACCTATTGAAACTTCAGCTACCCCTGTAACATGTTCAAGAAAAAAAGCAGTATTTTTTAAATTTAAATCATGACCCGCATGAATCTTAATTGAAGTTTGATGAATTCTTTTAGCTAATTCAATGTAGGGATAAACTGCTTTGTTAGGATCTATATCAAACTCTAAAGCATAAGGACCTGTATAAAACTCCACACAATCTACTTGAGTTGCTATTAAAGCATTTAGATCAGAAAACTCTGAATCAATAAATAATGATGTTCTCACACCCTCCTCTTTTACCTGAGTAATGACCTCTGATAAATACGTTAGATGTGTTGTAACATCCCACCCAAAAGACGAGGTTAATGCATCAGGTGGATCTGGAACAAAAGTCACTTGATCAGGCTTTACCTCACAAATTAAATCAATAAAATCTGAAGATGGATAGCCTTCTACATTTAATTCTTTTTTCTGAGTAGAAGACACCAACAGTTTTAAATCAGCAACATCATCATACGTAATATGGCGTTCATCTGGCCTTGGATGAACCGTAATGCCATCAGCACCATAATCCAAAGCTTGTTGGGAAAAATCTAGTACATTAGGATAATCTGCACCTCGAGAGTTTCTCAATAACGCAATCTTATTAACATTCACACTAAAACGTGTCATGACTTACACTGCAACTGGAAACTTAATAAAAGGTTGATGTTCATAATTTAATAATTCAATATCATCAAAAGTTAACTCAAAAAAAGGTTTTTGAGAAATTTTGACATTAGGTAATGGCCCAGGAGTTCGCTGTAGTTGTTGTTTAACCCCATCAATATGATTTTTATAAATATGAGCATCTCCAAACGTATGAATGAAGTAACGAGGTATTAAATCACACTCTTGAGCAACCATCATCAATAACAATGAGTAGCTGGCAATATTAAATGGCACACCCAAAGCAAAGTCAGCAGAACGCTGATAAAGCTGACAATCTAAAAAACCGTTACAAACATAAAACTGAAAAAATGTATGACAGGGAGGCAAGGCCATTGCATCAATATCAGCAACATTCCAAGCACTAACAATATGTCTACGAGAATCTGGATTTGTCTTAATACTCTGTATAACGTGAGTTAACTGATCAATACCACGGCTAATTATCTGGCCATTTTCTTCTTTGGTATAAGCCTGCCATTGCCGCCACTGATACCCATAAATTGGTCCCAAGTTTCCAGCATCATCTGCCCAGGCATCCCAAATTGGTGTATATTGCGTAAGGTCATCATTAATATTAGTAGCTCCCTTAATAAACCATATTAATTCATGAACAACAGCATCAAATAACACTTTTTTGGTTGTTACTAACGGAAACCCCTGCCTTAAGTCATAGCGAGCTTGAGCACCAAAAATAGATAGGGTGCCTGTTCCAGTACGATCTTCTTTTTCTTCACCTTCTGTAAGTATTTGCCTTAATAGATCAAGATATTGTTTCATTCCAAAAGAGTAGCAAAAAGCTTAAATGATGTTAAGAAGAATTAGTAAAAGTACTATAATTATTATTTATATCTATTAAGGTAGTCTTTTTTTATTTTTTAAATGTAAAAAACTTAAATACGTCTAAAGAGGTATTTATTGTTTTTTTAATTTAAAATTTTAATTAATGATTGTGGACCCATCTTTTTGTTTTGTTACATAAAATAATTGCTATAAACCAAACTCCCAAATACCATTTATTTAAACAGTCAACACCACATTATAGCACCCCATGTTAGATAATGTCGTTAAATATCTACTAAATAGAAAAAAAACATAAAAAACAAAAAAGCCTATGTTCTCATAATTGGAACCATGCTATAATTCTATAACTTCAAATTATTTATTTATAAACTGAATACTAAGGAGAAAAAATGAGCTCAGACACCGTGAAAAAATTTGCTTCTATCAAAGTTGTTGGCGTTGGCGGTGCTGGTGGAAATGCCATTAATCGAATGGTTGCAGAAAGCGTTAAAGGTGTTGAGTTTCTTGCAGCAAACACCGATTTACAAGCCATAGGTGTTTCTTTAGCAGATAAAAAAATTCAACTTGGTGCTAAGTTAACAAAGGGACTCGGTGGTGGGGCTATTCCATCTATTGGTGAGCAATCAGCAAAAGAAAGCATCGAAGATCTAGAAGCATCTCTCGAAGGTGCAGACATGGTATTTATTACTGCCGGAATGGGCGGTGGTACGGGAACAGGCGCTTCTCCTATAGTTGCTAGATTAGCAAAAGATTTAGGTGCTTTAACGATAGCAGTCGTAACTAAGCCATTTCGTTTTGAAGGACCAGTTAGAACAAGACAAGCCGAAGAAGGTATCGAAAACTTAAAACAGCATGTTGATGCCTTAATTACGATTCCAAATGATAAGCTTCTGGATGTTATTGAAAAAATGACTAGTATGGTCGATGCATTTAAAATTGCTGATGATGTATTACGTCAGGGTGTTCAAGGAATAGCCGATTTAATCACAGTTCCAGGCTTAATTAACCTTGATTTTGCTGATGTGAAAACAATTATGAAAGATTCCGGTTCTGCTATGATGGGAATTGGCAGAGCGAGTGGTGAAGGACGTGCTATTGAAGCAGCTAATCAGGCGGTAAGTTCCCCTCTATTAGAACAAACAATTAATGGTGCAACCGGGGTCCTTCTTAATATTACGGGTGGAGAAAGTTTAACATTACAAGAAGTTCACCAAGCAGCGGATGTTATCTATAATACGGTAGATCCCAATGCTAATATCGTATTTGGATCTGTAGTAAATGATGCTTTAAGTGATGAAATCGCGATAACGGTTATAGCAACTGGATTTGATACAAATCCATCGTTAGCATCTATTCAAACATCCATGGCTAGTAGCGCTTATTCATCTAGCCAAAATCAAGCTCCTGCCAATCCACAACCAATTACTCCTTCCTACAACAATCAAGACTTTACCTCTAATCTTGACTCTCAAACACAAGAGCAATCATCAAACTCATTTTCTCAATCTAACCAGCAAAACCAAGATCAACCACACCAACAAGAGCATCAAGAACAAGAACAAAATCAATTTTCTCAAGAGGAAGAAAATTTAATATCTCAAAAGACATCAAAAGAAACGTCTGATTTTGATTTAGATGTTCCTGCTTTTTTAAGAGATATTAATTAAGTATATTTTTAGTTTATTAATATGCCAAGTTGGTTTATTACAGGAACTGATACAGAAGTTGGAAAAACATTATTTACAGGATTATTTGGAAACTTTTTAACGCAGTACACAAATTCCATTGTAACGCAAAAATGGGTTCAAACAGGAACACTCGATTACCCTTTAGATATTGAGACTCATGACAACGTAATTCAGACATCTCTAGCAATTAACAGTACTGTAACCAAATATAGAATGCCCTATTCATTTAAATTACCCGCATCCGCTCATTTAGCTGCAGAACAAGAAAAAGAAGCTATAAACCCCCATAAAATAACACAATCATTACGTTATCTTGAAAGAGAGTTTGATATTGTATTGATGGAAGGCCTTGGAGGAATTCATGTACCCTTAACATCTCAGATAACAACACTAGATTTATTAGAGCAACTAAAAACGCATACTATTGTTGTTGTACCAAATCAAATCGGTGCTATTAACCATGCTTTATTAACCATTGAAGTAATTGCTAACAGACAAATTCCATTAAGTGGTTTTATAATAAATAATATGAATCCTTCAACACCAGAACTTATAAAAAAAGATAATCCAGAAATTATTGAAGCCTTTTCTGGAATCTCTTGTATTGGAACAATAAATCCTGATAAATCATTATTTCTAACCCCCAGTTTTATAGCTAATGAACTTGAGTTATTAACTCAATAACATGATGAAGCTAAAACATATAACCTTAGTTTTTAACCCAACAGCAGGTTATGGCAGAAAAAAAATGCTATTTAAATCAAAAAAATCACATAAAAACCATTATGAAATTACCTTAAATAAAATTAAAACTATTTTTGAATCTCATAAAATTAATGTATCCGTAATTATAATTGATAAAACAATCAATATTACTCAGCTTGTTGCCAATTTATCATTAGATAAAACAGATCTCGTAATAGCTGCTGGCGGAGATGGAACCATTAATAGTGTGATTAACGGATTAATGATTTCAAACATACCATTGGGTATTATTCCGATTGGTAGTGTCAATATCTTAGCACTAGATCTAGGCATTTCAAGTGATATCCAGCAAGCTTGTTTACAAATCATTAACGGCCAAATGAAAAAAATTGATATTGGTAAAGTAAACGAAACATACTTTAGTTCAATGGCAGGAATTGGGTTTGATGCAAAAGTAATTAAACATACCCCTATTAAACTAAAGAAAAAACACGGCTTACTAAGTTTTGCTTTTATTGCATTTAAGCTAATAACAACCTACAAATTCCGACCCATTCATCTTTTCTTTGATGATAACAATAATATTAAAACAGCCTATTTTGTTATTATTAATAATGCTAAATATTATGGTGGAAAATTTATCGTATCGCCTCTATCATCATTAACAGATGGCAAACTAGATATCACTCTTCTAAAAAAAGGGAGTATTCTTTCGTTACTTTCCTTTGCGAAACATCTCATTTACGGCACACTAGACCAGTGTTCACAAACAGAGTTTATTCAAGCAACAAAACTATCTTTAAAAGAAAATGAAAAGCATCACACCCATGTTGATGCAGAGTATATAGGAAAAAAACACATTACTATTAGTATTAAAGCCATGGGGCTATCTATTATTTACTAATTAACAGAAGCTATAACCAACTCTTATAATTAAATATTTTATTTAAAACAGTACCCATTACCCATTAATAACAAATATTACTTATGGCGTTGCTCTAATACACGATCAACGTCCACTAAACTAATACCTTGATCCCTTAATGTAACTAACAGATGATACAAAAGATCAGCCGCTTCTTGTTTAACTTCTTCCTTATCATTATTTTTTGCTGCAATAATTACCTCACCAGCTTCTTCACCAATTTTTTTCAAAATACGATCTGTTCCACTCTCAAATAATCGACTTGTGTAAGATCCTTTTTGAGGAGTTTCTTGTCGTTGCTTAATTAACGCATCCAAGTTCTCAAGAAATAATGTCATACTATAAGTTTACCTTAAAGCCCCCTTATAAGACCAGTTAAACCTAAGCGATCCAAACTCGCCCTCTACCAATTAAATTTTCTAACTGTACCCGGTATAAATCATCTTCTACTACCCAAAATTTTTGATGAGTTGCAATTGTTTTATCTGCGATTTTTAAATACACAGGAAACGTACCCTTAAATTCTCCATTTAATTTTTTAATTTTTGTTAATAATTCCATTTCAAGCCCATCAACATCAATATAAAAGCTCTTAGCACCATCTAACTTTTCATGTAATGTGAGATCCATACAAGAAATCGACATTTCATCCGTACCTACCCTTAACCTACCTTTAACAGTAACAACATGATCATCTTGAAATTGAGCTACTTTTTCTTCAAATGTATCATCATGAAAAATTAAGACAGTTAAAGAACCTGTTAAATCTTCTAAATCACCAACCAACATTTCTTTTTTACTTCGTGTAATAATCCGTTTACATCCTGACAATATACCAGTTACAGATACAATCTTATTAGTATCTGATGCTTGAAATGAAGTCACGGGAGTTTTTACTGCCATCAAGCGATCTTTAATTAAATCTAATGGATGCCCAGAAATATATAAGCCCAACATTTCTTTCTCAAATTTCAATTTTTCTGATGGACTATAAACACGATAATCCTCCAGGCTTAATTCATTTAAACTAAACCCACTCCCAACTTGGTTATCTGCAAACAATGATACTTGACCATTACGTCGCTCACGAATTGTGATATTAGCTTTTTCCATAACGGTTTCAAAAATTGCTAATAAATAGGATCTTTCACCAAATGAATCCATTGCACCACTTTTAATTAAACTCTCCATAACTCGCTTATTCGCTTGTTTTAAATCCACTCTTAAACAAAAATCTGCAATATCTTTAAATGGAGCATTCTCTTCAATACTTTCAATGGCACCATCCCCCACATTTTTAATAGCACTTAATCCAAACCGAATCCCTTTCGTTGTTTCACCAGAATCAGCTATAATGGGAACTACTGTAAAATAATGTTTTGACTCATTTACATCAGGCGGTAATACATTTACCTTTAAGTCATTACATTCTTGCATATAAAGAGCTGTTTTATCGCTATTGTTAACAACACTAGATAATAAACTAGCCATATATTCAACGGTATAATTTGCTTTTAAAAATGCCGTTTGAAACGAAATCATAGCATAAGCTGCACTATGAGATTTATTAAAGCCATATTCAGCAAACTTATAACATAAATCAAAAACATCATTAGCCTTATTAACAGCAATATTACGTTCTTTAGCTCCATCAAGAAATTCAACTCGTAATTTATCCATAACATCTTTTTTCTTTTTTCCCATTGCACGTCTTAACATATCGGCTTGCCCTAATGAAAAACCGGCAATAGTCGATGCAATTTGCATAACCTGCTCTTGGTAAACAATCATTCCATAGGTTTCTTTTAAAATTGGTTCTAACTCTGGTAACGGATAACTTACTTCCGTTTCTCCTAATTTATTGGAAATAAAATCACTTACCATTCCCGAACCCAATGGACCTGGCCGATATAAAGCTAATAATGCAATAAGATCTTCAAAAACATCGGGCTTCATATCCTTCATTAACTGTCGCATACCTTTACTTTCACATTGAAAAACACCAACCCCCCTACCCTCTAACAACATTGAAAATGATGCAGGATCTTCATAAGAAATCTCATCAATATTAAAATCTGGATCATAATCTTTCTTAATTAAGGAAACCGTATCCTCAATAACAGTTAAATTTCTTAATCCCAAAATATCCATTTTTAATAGCCCAATGCTTTCAATATCAGCCATGGCAAACTGAGTAGCCACTTGCCCATCATTTTGAGTCAAAGGAACAACACTATCCAAAGGATCACGAGAAATAACAACACCAGCAGCATGAGTCGATGTATGACGCGTTATTCCTTCCAACTTAATAGCAATATCTAATAAATCTCTAAATTGATCTTGAGATTCATATAAATCATTAAGTTCAGAAACTTGCTTAATAGCATCCGGAATAGAAACATACGTACCTGGTGTTGAAGGAATTAATTTAGCTATTCGATCAACATCTGCTAAAGACACATCCAAAACTCTACCAACATCACGAACAACAGCCCTTGCTTGCATCGTTCCAAACGTAATAATTTGTGATACAAAATTTTGACCATAGGTTTGTAAAATATAATCAATAACTTCATTACGTCGCTTAATACAAAAATCGATATCAATATCTGGCATAGATACCCTTTCCGGATTTAAAAATCGCTCAAATAACAATTTATACTTAATAGGATCACATTTTGTAATGCCCAAAGCATAACTTACAATTGAACCAGCAGCTGATCCTCTACCTGGACCAACCGGGATACCTTCCTTATAACAAAAATCTAGAAAATCAAAAATAATTAAAAAATAATTAGGATATTTCATTTTGGATATAATGGATAATTCAAACTTCACACGATCAATAATTTCAGGAGTCCGTTCTTCATAACAACGATCTATTCCCTTCCAGACTAAAGCCTCCAAATACTCTTCGGAACTCTGATTATCAGGACAATGAAAATGAGGTAACAATACCTGCTCCATTTCAATATCTATCTGACATTGATCCGCAATTACAACAGTATTTTCTAACCAATCAGGATGATCATGAAAAACAGTAGCCATATCCTGAGATGATTTAAAAAATAGTTCATTATTTTGAAACTTAGCACGACTCATGTCATCCATAACTTTACCAGTTTGAATCGAAAACAAGATATCTCGTAATAAGGCATCTTCTCGTAATAATGTATAAACATTATTCATAGCAACCATCGGCACATCTAATTTTTTAGCAATTTCTAGAGACGCTATTTCTACCATTTCTTCATGAGCACCACCAACACGCTGTGCTCCAAGATAAAAATTATCCCCAAAAACATCCTTTAAAGATATTGCAAATTCTAAAGCTAATTCATCTTGATGTTCCTGAATATAAGATGCCACAGGACCACGCCCTCCAGGAGAAATAACAATTAAATCATCAGAAAATAACGATAATGTAGCTAAGTCTAATCGCGGCTTATAATACATACCTTCAAGATGAGCTTTTGAGACAAGCTTAATAATATTTTGGTACCCTTTATATGATTTTGCTAATAAAACCATACGATGTTGCCAGCGTTCTTTTTGGGTTATATCTTTTGCAAGATAAATATCAACTCCTAAAATTGGATTAATCGCAGCTTGTTTTGCTTTTTGATAAAAATCAATGGCCCCATACATGGTTGCATTATCTGTTAATGCTAAAGCTGACATATTATACTCAACTGCTTTTGCAATTAAATCTTTAATACGATTTGAGCTTTCCAAAATCGAAAATTCCGAATGACAATGTAAATGAACAAATTGAACCATAACGTATATAATACCGTCTTAAAAACAAAAAAACATCTAAATAATTTTGATCGTTATAGCGCTAGAAAAAATTTGACTATCACTCAAAATTTTGGTTTGATTTACATGTTATGATAAAAAAAGATTCAGTTATTGGTGTTCTTGTAATTTGTTTATTTTTAGCAGCTATTATTTTAAATCAAAACCCAAAACCTGTTGAAACTGAAAAACCGAATCAAACCACCTTATTTCCAAAAAATGGTATTGCAATTATTGATTTATATGGCCCCATTGCCTTTCCACAATACAGCAATGATTATATGCCAATGGCAGCTAATCTCACATTAGAACAACTAGACCAAATCCGCCAAGACACCTATGTAAAAGGCTTACTAATTCGAATAAATAGTCCTGGAGGAACCGTTGCAGCATCTCAAGAAATTTATAACGCAATAAAACGAATTAAAAGCGAATTAAATATCCCCATTGTAGCTCAAATTGGTGATATCGGAGCATCTGGTGCTTATTATGCAGCACTAGGCGCTGATACGATCTTTGCAAATCCCGGTAGTCTAGTTGGAAGTATTGGCGTTATTATTGGAAATCTATCTATTCATAAACTAGCGGAAAAACACGGTGTTGATTATAAAGTATACAAAAGTGGGCCTTATAAAGATTTATTATCGATGTGGCGACCAGCAAGTGATTCTGAAGATACCTTATTACAAGATGTGATTGATAATGTTTATGATCAATTTAAACAAGCTTTTATTGAATCTCGAAAAATTTCACGTGCAAAAGCAACGCAACTTGCTCAAGGACAAATTTACACCGGCCTACAAGCGTTAGATCATGATATGATCGATAAAATTGGAGGCTATCATGACGCATTAACTTATATTGGAGAATTAACTAACCTAGGAAAAAATCCTCATATCATAAAAAAATCAAATTATGGTTGGAAAGGTATTGTTAATTTATTAAATAGTTCAATTCAGACAAAAATACCCTTCCAAGCAACCCAAATTCCAACCCTACAATAAATGGATATTATTTTTCAATATATTAAAAATCCCTACGCAATTCTTCCAATTGATTCTGAAAAAGTATCTATTTGGCATTGCTTAGTGAGCATTTTATTAGGAGCCTTATCATTAGGATCCTTATTAGATACTATCAATTTACTATTTATATGTGCCTTATTTAGCTGTTTACTTATTATAATGATATTAAATGCCTTAACAATTGATTTTGTAGCACAATTATTATCTAAACCGGCTAATTCTATAACGCTATTTAAAGGACTATCATTATCGTTAATTATTATTATTTTTTTTAAACCCATCCAACTACTAGAGCCTTTTGTATCCTCAACCATTATTTCGCTTTTATATTTATTAGGCTTAAGTTATTTCAGTCATATACAATGTAAAACGATTCAAAAAACCTACCAAATTCGTGGTATTACAGCTAATTTACTGTGGCTTATGCCAAGTCTTTTAACATTAGGCACCATTATTGCTGTATGGATCTTATTAATTCAACTTATAGCGCCCTATTTTTAAATTCGTTTAAAAATTTATAGATGCGTGTATAACCAATACATGATAAATCATGAACTAAATGAGCTCATGAATAAAATTTCTTCATTATCTGATTTATCTCAGTCAGAAAAAGAAGCATTATTAAGCTCCTGCAAAACAATTAAAAAGACTGTTCAAACAATGACAAAAGAACAAGCTGAAGACATAAAACAAACAAAAGAATCATTAACTCAATTACAAGAATTTGAAATTAATCACCCTACAATTTCACATTGTATCGATATTCTAGCAAGAACATTATCTCGGATTGGCATTTAAAGTCTGATAAAGCTACAAAAAACAACTATACCATAAATCAAACACTACATTATGTTTGATACTATTTTCTTCACAAAGATTACCCACTAATGATTCATCTATTGCTTTTTCTTTAAGCTCCTTATAACATAAAATAAACTGTTACAAAAAGAAAAAAAAAGAAAAATACCATTCCGTTTTTTTTTGTCACATCAAAAGAATTTAAATAAATAGAATTTAATTTGTTTACATTACTAGCAGCCGCTATAACGGCACCTTATCCTCAAGGTATTCCTGGGGATTCATCGCAAGATAAGACAACTGTGGTAACATTTACTACAAGTAACCTTCGTGTTTTAAAGGACAATACAAACTTTAAAGGATGTTACTTAACAAAAGACCAAATACAAGCTACAGAAAATTTGCTTAAAATTACTCCAAAATGGGAAAATGGTCAGTGTTTTACAGGAATGTGTGTTAGCGATAAGTTAAAGTTTCCCATATGTAATGCTGTAACCGTTATAGGTGATGCAACGGCCCAAATTGCACTACAAGGATCATGTCTTAATTGTCCTTCTGAAAAACTAACCCTTGAAATAAGCAAGACAAAACTACAACTACAGTTTACTAATTCATCCACTTCCGAATATAGAATAGTAAAACAAAATTTAGGAAGTTATATAAATTTTTGCTTTGAATTTAATGAAAGGACACTAACTCTTAAAGCACAATCATTAGAGCATGCAAAATCTGCCAGTTTAGAGGTAAGTAATCTTGAATATCCTCCTCCAACGTTTAGTTTTATTTGTTTACCAGGAAAAGATTCTAATGGACACTGTTCTTTAGGTAATGCCAAAAAAGATAGAATTGATCCAAAACCCGTAATTAATTTATTATTAATAATATTACCTTCTGTTGCTATCTCATTCCTTATTATATTACGATGCCTACTAAAAATTCATTCCAGATATCCGAGGGCAGACCATACTAGAACTGAAGCTACTAATACAGTAACGCAGCAAGAACCAACGTCACAGCCAGAGCCTTCCCCATCAGAGCCAGCTCATTTAGAAATACAAATATCAGAATAAAATGATAAACTAAAATTATAGACTATATTAATAACGTACAATGAAAGAAGAAACAATCAATTCAAAACAAATTTTTAAAGGAAACATTCTGAATCTTAGAGTTGATACGGTTAAAGGCCCTAATGGTATTACCACACGAGAAATTATCGACCATGTTCCTGCGGTAAGCATTTTACCATTTGTTCCTCCCAATACAGTTTATTTAATCCATCAATTTCGAAAACCCACTGAAACTATTTTGATTGAAGTACCTGCTGGATGTATGGATCAAAACGAAACACCCCTAGAAGCAGCAAAACGAGAACTCCATGAAGAAACAGGGTTTATCTCAGATAAACTCACCCCAATCTGTGAAGCCTATATGGCACCTGGTTTTTGTAATGAATACATGCATTTCTTTTTAGCCACAAACCTAAAAAAAGATAAAACAAACTTTGATCATGACGAAATGATCGAACTTAAACAATACTCTCTTGATCAAGCACTAACACTTATTAACAAAAAAGAAATTGTTGATGCAAAAACTATACTTGCTATTTTATATCTTCAACATTATTTAACTATTAATCAAAC
>CERB01018712.1_pt1 | contig 14497 bp, 18 predicted proteins | sample 356271 | NCBI WGS metagenome assembly CERB01 (sample SAMEA2621155, study PRJEB7988) | marine metagenome | isolation source: saline water (ENVO:00002010), including
AGCTTTCATTCCTTCTGGTAATGAATCTAGTTGCTTCATAGTCATTTCTACTTGATTATCTGGAAGAGATATGTTCTCTGCTTTAGCGACAGCTACAACTTCTTCTGCAAGGTTTTTCATTAATATTCTGGTTGCAGGATTTGAGCGACATTTTCCTAAAGGAAGTCTTGTTATGCAATTTGCTCCTGCTAAAGTGCATATCATTACTATTTTTTGCCACATATCTGTATTAATATTATCTGGTATGGCGTTATTTATTCCTGCTTTTTCACAGGCAGATTGGAATGCAATTACTCTTTCAGTTTTCTCATTACTAAATTCACCAAATTTTAACATTTGCATAGGTGAATTATGACGAATAATTCCAGGCTCTTCTATTAGTGCACTTATTGCGGCGACACCTCCAATAACGTTATTATTGCCTAGTATATTTTTCATAATTTCTATATGCCCTAGTCCATTTAGAAAAGGAATCACAGCTGTTTTTGGACCTACTATTGGCTTTATTAGTTTTGCAGATGCTTCTGTATCATATGCTTTTACACAAAAAAGTATTATATCAGCAATTTCTAATTCTTCAGGGTTATCGGTTGCATTTGCAGGATGAATAAGTATATCGCCAGTCTCACTAATAATTTTAAGGCCATTATTTTTTATAGCATCTAGATGTTTTCCTCTAGCTATAAAGCAAACATTATTTCCAGCATTTGCAAGTTTAGCTCCAAAATATCCACCAACTCCGCCTGTTCCCATGACTACAATATTCATATTATTTCCTTATTAAATTAATTGATTTAAAATTTTATACCTTAATGAAGTATATTTAAAGATATATATTGTTTTTTTATTTACTAATATTATAAGTAAATATGATTATTTTTAGAAAGTATATTTCTTACATTTTGGTATTTAGTTTTATGGCTATTAATGCCATGGATAATACCTTTTCTGCTTCAGCAGAACCAAATATTCCAATATGTACAAATGAGGGCATTAAATATTTATTGGCTGATGGAAGTGTAAGTGACTCCAAGAATAATAAAATTTATCATGACGGTTGCATGGAATGCATTACATGCGATAACAGTTTTTATAAAAAAGAAAAATTAACTTCTTTTTTATTAATTAATTTTACGAAGCACAAATATAATTCATTTAAAGTAAATTTTGATAAATATACCTTAATTCATCATAACTTAATAAGAGGTCCTCCAGCACTTAGTTAATTTTAATTTTTTACAATCATAATTAACAAAATGGAGACTAAAATGACGTATTTTCAAAGAACAGCTTTTTGCGTGTTTATAATAAAAATTTTATTAATTACTAATTTATATGCTCATGATGAGAAACTTATGCCAGGCGGAAGACCAGATGGACATGCACCTATTGGAGTGATGGGCGATCATATGCATAAAAAAGGTGAATACATGATGTCATATAGGTATATGACAATGAATATGGAGGGGCTATTAGACGGAGGTGATGATATTTCTGAAACTTCGGCGCTAAGCTATTCAAGAGGGGATGGCACTACACATAGAATAATTCCAGATTCTATGCATATGCATATGCATATGCTTGGTTTTATGTATGGTTATAATAATTCAATAACCTTAATGGGTATGATAAATTATAATGAAAAAGACATGACTAATAATACTTATAATATGATGGGTACAACTAAAGTAGGAAAATTTTCAGCTCATACTGCAGGTTTTGGTGACAGTTCTATAAGTAGCTTAATAAGACTTTCAAATGACAACATAAATTCCCATATAAGCGTTGGTATATCATTGCCTACAGGTTCTACTACGGAAGAAATAACAGCTTTAATGCCAAGTGGTGCTTATAAAGTAATAAGAGCTCCTTATGGAATGCAACTTGGAACAGGAACTTATGATTTACTTTTGGGATATACTTTATCACAAACAAATAAAAAATTTAGTTGGGGCGCTCAAATTAAATATAAAAGCGCTCTTGATAAACATAATGGTTGGCATTTTGGAGATAAATTAGAAGCTACATCATGGATAAGTTATTTATTAAATGAAAAATTATCTACTGCGATTAGAATGTATGCTGTTAACGAAGGCCGTATTGATGGTCACGATATTTTAATAACAGGAAGAAATCCTACGCAAGAAACCTCAAATTATGGAGGAAGAAATTATAATTTGGGAATTTCATTAAATATGGTTGGTCAAAATAAAAAAATAAGAGGACATAGAGTTGCTATTGAACTTCTTACTCCACTAAGTCAAAACTTAAATGGGTTGCAAATGGAAAAAGGAACTTCTTTAATACTTGCTTACCAGAAAGCTTGGTAAAAAATAAAGAGGCTATTAATAATAGCCTCTTTATTTATTTAATTCTATTTTGTTGGTAAGTTTATATTTTATTATATAGGTAATAAGTTATGATAATAGCGGGTTACATATTTTCAATATTAATGGGCGTAGTTTTAGGTACACTAGGAGCTGGTGGATCAATTTTAATCTTGCCTATATTAGTTTACTTTATGGATATTAATCCAAGCTTAGCCACTGCCTATTCACTAATAATAGTTGCTTTTACTGCATTAGTAGGAAGTATTAAGTATATAACGAATAAGCATATGAATTTAGTTGTACTATCCATATTTGCAGTTCCATCTGTAATCACAATTTATATAACTAGAAGATATCTTCTTCCTGCATTTCCCGAAAGTTTGTATTTAGGTCAAATAATTATTACTAAAGATTTTCTAATTATGCTTATTTTTTCATTATTAATGCTTTCTGCATCATATTTGATGTTATTTTCAAAAGAAATAAAATCATCTACTTCTAGTAATAAATTATACGCTAATTCAAAAATTATTTTAAATGGCTCTCTTGTAGGTTTTTTTACAGGTATAATTGGAGCTGGAGGAGGGTTCTTGATAGTTCCTGCATTGGTTATTTTTTCTGGCTTAAATATGAAAACTGCCGTAGGAACCTCTTTATTTATTATTTTTATAAAATCAATGATCGGCTTTTTTGGAGATGTTCAGGCAGGTGTTCAAATAAATTATTATTTAATTATTATGATAACAATTTGCACAAGTATTGGAATATTAATAGGCGTTAAATATTCAAAAAATATTAGTGGAAATGCCTTGAAAAAAACTTTTGGATATTTCTTAATTTTAATTTCTTTATTTATTATTATAAAAGAAATTATGATTAATTTTACAATTTAAATTATCATCATACTTATAAATTTTTAGGAAAAACTATGAATGATGAAAATAATATTAAAAATAAAGCTCTTAAGCTTTTAAAAGGTGCCTATGATTTAGAGACTCCTGAAGATAATATTTTATATTATAAAGGTTTTTCGAAAGATTATGACAGGGTATTTGCAGCTGGATTAAAATATAGCTATCCAAAATATGTATCAGAAGAGTTTATAAAAAATTATGATAATAGTGGTCCTATTTGTGATATTGGATGTGGAACGGGATTAGTAGCAAATGAGTTAAAACAAATTGATTCAAGTCTTATTATTGATGGTTTTGATATTTCCAAAGATATGATTAATATGGCTAAAAATAAAAATATTTATAGAGATCTTTATGAAATTGACCTGACTAAGCCGATTAAAAATGTTCCAAAGAATTATTCTGGAATTATAAGTGCAGGTGCTTTTACACATGGTCATTTGGGCCCAGAAATTATTAATGATTTATTATATATTTGTGAAGATGGAGCAATTTTAACTATAGGTATTAATGCTGGTCATTATAAAGAAAGAGGATTTGAAAGTTTTCTCCATAATTTAGAAATGTTAAAAAAAATAAAAATAAATAAAATGGTAAGTAGTGCTATTTATTCCAATAATAAAGAAAAAGATATGGCAGTAATAGGTACTTTTGAGAAAATTAAATCTTAATTTTAGGTTGTATATTTAATAATTTTATAACTTTAACAAAGTTTTTTAATTTGTCCTCTTGGTATTTTTCAACATCAATATTTTTCCAGTCCATAAAACCACTTTGTGTAGATAATCCTAAATTATTATTTTTAATATGTTTTTTAACAATACTTGGTGTAGAGAATCTTTGAGACTTCATTGTTTTAGTCATATAACTACTTGCATTATCAAGTGTATCTATGCCTCCCCAATCTATAAATTCTAACAATCCAAGTATTGCAAACCTGAGACCAAAACCATAAATAACAGATTTATCTATATCTTCTGCGCTAGCTGCTCCTTCTTCTAATATTCTTGCTGCTTCATTCATCGCTAAGGATTGTATTCTCGGAACAATATAACCTGGAGACGGTTTACATATAATTGGTACTTTCCCTATTTTTATAAATAAATTGTAAATTTTTTTAATATTGCTTTTACTAGTTTCTTTACATGGAGATATTTCTATTAAGGGCATTAAATAAGGAGGGTTTAACCAATGAGCATTTAAAAATCGTTCTGGATGTCTGTTGTATTTAGCAAGGTCTGTACTTAGTATTGTAGAAGTAGTGGAAGAAATAATAGTTTTTTTGTTTGTATTTTCACTTAACAATTTAAATACATTTTTTTTAATCTTAAGTTTTTCTGGTACACATTCAAATATAATATCTGCTGAGTTAATTATATTCTCATTACTCCAATATTGCATTATTTCAATATTGCTAGTTATTTTTTTTATTTTATTTTTATTTATTAATTTAATTTTATTTAATATTTTTAAGTTTTTAGATATTTCTGCATTAATCTTTATTAATAAATTAGTAAAATTATCATTAGATCGTTTCTTTATGTCTATTAATTGAATTTTATAACCAGCTAAAGCGAATGTAATAGCTATACCTTGTCCCATTCTTCCACAACCAATTATAATAATATTCATTTTTTATCACTTAATATTTTTTTTAATTTATTTAAACTATAGTTAATTCCTAAGTTATTTAATGTTCTTCCATTTTTTTTAATATTAGTTCCTAAAATAGTAGAAGTAATATCTAATAAGCTTGAAGTAATAGGTGCTTTAATATTTAATCGTTCAGCTAATGAGTAAATAAAAGCTAATCCTTCTTTTATATCTTCAATGACATATCTGTGGGAATGTATATTAATTTTTTCTCGCCAATCTTTTGAAGAAACTAATTTGTCATGGGCTAAATTACCATACATCCATTTTTCACCTTTATTTATATAGTGATCTTTGATTGGATAATGAGGAGATGTATACCCTAATTTTTTTCTAATAAGTATTCTTTCATTATCTAGTTTAAACATAACTTTCTGAATACTTTCTTGCGTACCTTCATTATGAATATCCCATTTATTGAAATGTTCTAAGGGTCCTATATTAAAAATAATTAATGGAGGGTGAATTATCGGACCTGCATTCATAAGTGCTCCAGATAATATATCGCCACAATAAACAACAGATGGGTATATATTTTTAAGCTTTTGGATAATTCTTTTATGATCCATATTAGAATATATGCCAGTTGGAAGTTTTGATGCTCTCGTAATTATTGCAACCGCATTAATATTCTTCTTTCTTGTAAGGTATGGAAGTGTTCCAGATTCTGCATAGGATATAGTCTTGTTTTTTATTTCTTTCATAAATATCCATGAACCAAAACTTCCAGGAGGTAAAAAGATTATTTGGTTATTCTGTATATGAGGTTTAATTTTTTTAGCGAGATCTTTCTGTGCGAAAGCAGGAAGTAAAATTATAATAACTTCAGAATTTTTTACGGCAGTACTTATAGTATTACAAATTTTATGTATTTTTATTCTATTTTTACCTTTTTGGTCTTGCATTAAAATAATATTTTTATTTTTAATTAATGCTTTTGAAGAATCTTTTGATCTTTGCCAAAAATATATTTCATGACCGTTATTTGTAAGGTCAGCTGCTGCTGCATATCCTCCATTACCACCACCAATTATAGCTATTTTCATATATGCCTCACTATTGAAATTAATTAGGTAATGGTGACTCCACTATCAACAGAAATAACTTGCCCAGTCGTAATATTGGATTCATCTGAGGCTAAATAAACGGCTAAATCTGCTACATGTATTGGTTCTCCTAAACCAAGTAAATGTTTATCAGAAATCGTTTGTATTTCTGGACTATTTTCTAATAATTTTTTTACACGCTCTGATAAAGTAACTGAGGGAGCGATAGCATTAACTCTAATTTTATTTGGAGCATATTCAACTGCCATTGACCTAGTCATGGATGCAATTGCTCCTTTTACAGCTGTATAACAATCTCTTCCAGGTAAGGCCATCAAAGCTACATTAGATGACATATTAATTACAGAGCCTCCTCCAGACTTAATAATTTCAGGAATTACATATTTAGAACAAAGAAATGTGCCTAATAAATCAAGATTAATACATCTCCAAAATTCTTCAAGAGGTGCTTCTGTTACAGGGCCATCTTGTAAAGTAGAGCCTCCGGCATTGTTATGCAATATATCAATTTTACCATAATGTTTTATGGTTTCATTTATTGCATTTTTTACACTTTCTTCTTCACTTACATTTGTCTCAATAAAAAATGCATCTCCTCCGTTCTTCCCTTTTAATTTAGCTGATTCTGCCGCGTTCTTACCTACAGTTGAGTCAATTTCAGCGATACAGACTTTTGCACCTTCTTCAGTAAAGCGTTCTGCTGTAGCTCGTCCTATTCCTCCACCACCTCCTGTAATAAATGCAACTTTTCCTTCTAATCTCACTTTGATATCCCTAAGTAAATTTTTTATTATTTTGAATTAGATATGAATTTTTATCAAATATAAAATTTATTGAGAGTAATTCTTATTTTTTTTAGAGAGTTTTTATTATTAGTAATTTAGTAAATCTGTAATTGAGTCTATAATTTCTTTAATATCTAGATTTTGGTAATTTTGATTTAATACTTTTTTTCCTTCATCTAAATCAAAATAGGCAAGTCTAATTTCCTCAGTAGATAAAGTTTGGGAATTATCAAAATCATAGTTTAATAAAAATAATTGAGAAAGACTTGGAACAATTGTAAAACTTAATAATTTAGATATTGGAACTGTTTCTGGATTTATTTGATCAGCGTTGTTCATGTATAAATACAGAACAAGTAATTTAATAGCTCTTGTAATTTCAGCAGCAGATAATTCTAAATCTTTACTTACATCAAAATAATTCATTAAGCTTATTTTACATTTATTTCTCATGTTTTTATCTTGAGATATATATGAATTGCATAATTTAGGAACATTACTATCGCTGAAATTTATAATAGGTCCATAAAATAAACTTAAAACAGTAGGTATTGAATTACACTTTTCATATAAAGTGATATTTTGAGATGTAGAATCATTTAAAAATTCATAATCAATTTCATTCCAATTATTTGGAGGATATTTTTCAATTAATTTGTTATTTTGTAATTTTAAAAAATATTTTTCTTTATCCATATCATTAGAAGACCATTCATATACTGTCCATGAATTAAAATTTGTTGTTTTGGAAACACTCAGTGATACGTAATTATAATCTCCATAATCTAAGTAAAGAGAGCCATAATCATATATTATTAAGGAATTTATATTATTGGTAGCGCTACAATCACTACTCCAGATACCTTGCATTTCTATTGGAAAGTCTTGATCTAATTTTATATCGGCTAAAGCATTAGAGGATAAATTAATAGTTATTAAAAAGTAAATTATTAAAAAGAATTTCATAAAATTATTTTATAGAAATTTATTTTTTTTTGCAAATAAGGTATAATGTATTTATGCGGTTATATATCTTTGTAATTATATGTATTTTTAGTATTATAGGTCATTTAAGAGCTGAAGAATTTACTGAACTGTTCGGTCTTAAATTATTAGATCAAGTACAAAGTCATTTTAGTTTAAAAATGATAGATAATGAAAAGTATAAGAATGCTGAAACTATAGATAATTTTTATGATGTAGATATAACTGCTGTTATAAAGAAGAAAAGTCCTCAAATAGATTTTTATACTATTACTCTAGATAATAATAACAGAATTCATTCAATTTATGGCGAAAAACAATTAGATACGATTTCTAATTGTAATGATAGGGTAGTGCCCTCCATAATAAGTATATTTGAAAGAAAATATTCCTTATCTTTTGATTACTATGAAGATAGTTATACAGATTTTAATATTTACTCATATTCTACATATGATATTAGTGATAATTTATTTAGAATTCAATGTAATGAAGGAATTGATGGTTTAATATACTTACAAATTGTATATCAAACCTTAGAATTGCTAGATGAGGTTAATAGGTTTTATGATTCTGGTTTCTAAATTTTTATTTTAGACTGTGATTGCTTATTAAGGGAGTTATTTTAAATTATGATTATTTTCAATAGAGGTTATTTATTTTTATTTTTAGTTTTCTTTATTATTCTGTCTGGTTGTGTAGATAAAAAATCATCTGTTTATAACCCTGAAGAAGTTGGTATTATTATGGAAACTACTCCTGGAGTTATTGTTGCATCGAGACAAATAGTCATCGCAGGCTTAAAAAAAGATACTCAATATTGGGGGGCTGCTATAGGTGCTACACTAGCTGGTGCTACTACATATGGTCTTACTGGTGGAGATAATGTTTTAGAAGAAGCAGCTATAATTATATCGGTAATAGGAGGAGCAATGGCTGGTACAGCTTTAGAAGAAATGAGAAATAAAAGCGACGGAGTAGAATATACAATCAATATAAATTGTGAAAACGTATCAAGTACTTGTTCAAATGCATCAGATACAATAGTAATTGTTCAGGCTATTTCTGACGAATCTGATATAATTTCTGATGGAAGCAACATTAATATAGTAAGATCTAATGATGGCTATGTCAGAGTAGTTTCAGCCAAATAATATTAATATATAAAAATTATAATATTTTAGTATTTCAATTTACTTATAAGATTTTAATTCTTTTCTGAATTTTTCTTCTAGGTGTCCAATCATAATTTTTCTCATATGCTCAGCTTTATTAGATGAAGTGAAAGAGTATTCTCTGATATCGTTGCTATCTAGTTTTATAGTAAAAACATAAAACGCTCCCATTTTTTTAACAGAACTTACGTTACCTGTAGCAATAATTTTTGGGTTAGCCCATGCGCCCGTTTTCATTTTAATTATATTTGTCATTTCACATTTCCTCTATAAATATTTATTTAATCAAATTTAATATTATTTTATAAATTAAAACACAAATAAGTGATTTGTATACTTATTATTTATTTTAATGAGATAATTTTTTAGTTAAATGGCTCCGCGGGTAAGATTCGAACTTACGACCGATCGGTTAACAGCCGATTGCTCTACCACTGAGCTACCGCGGAACACTAAGTAGTCTATAGCAATGTATATAACTTTTGCCAAGTATTATAATAAATTAAATTTTAAGTAAATTATTTCTTTTTTATCTTAAATGTGCTTAGTTAAATTATGATTGCTAATAGGGGAAAATAAATGAATAATTTATTCAATTTTAATATGGTGCCTTTCAATTTTAGGAATACGGCATCATTTATATTATTACTAATTTCTTTTTTACTTTTATATTTTGGTGTTACTCAACCAATGATGACAATTTCTGCGGAATATGCAGGACAAGAAGTATTTAAATATAAGCAATCTATTTTACAAGCCGTAGACACATTATATGAGGGCGGTTATTACTTAGTTTCATTTTTAATATTATTTTTTAGTGTGATGATTCCTGTGCTAAAAGGAGTTGTGATTTTATGGGTTTTCTTTTTTGGAGAAATATCAGGTAAATCATCTGCCCATAACTTTATATTTAGAATAGGAAGATGGTCTATGGCAGACGTCTTTGCTGTTGGAGCATTTATTGCATATTTAGGTAGTAAAGCATCTAATATGTTAGATGCAACTTTAGAGGTTGGCTTTTATTACTTTACTGGATATTGTTTGATTTCTTTATTGTCTTTACAGATTAAATCTAAACTAAGTTAAATAATTATTTTTTAATTTCAATCTCAATAAAGGTAAAATTAAAGTCATTTTTGTTTATAACATTATGATGCACACCTTTATTACGTGAGTAAGATTCGCCTTTAGTAAGTTCTGATTTACTAAAAGTTTTATCTGGGTTTTCTATCGTTAATACTCCACTAGTCATAGGTACTACTACATAATCCATTTCATGGATATGCATGCCCGTTTCAGAATTTGGTGGAAAAAACCATTTTGTAACTCTTACAAATTTATTATCTAATTGAGTAGTTGGTTTTGCAGGTGAATGATTCATATTTATATAATTACATTAGCTTCTTACTATGAAGTCATTTTTACCAGATTCATCAATACCGCTCATTAGATATAAAGTTCGGTGAGCATGATCTAAATTAAACTTTTTTTCCTGATCAGCAGCAAGCTTTCTATCAAATACTGATGTTGTAGGCATATATCTGATTGTCATTCCTCTCCTCGAGTAAGGAGAAGTATTTACTCCTGATCCATGCACTATAAACACATCATGTAGAGCCATTTGGCCTGCCTTTAATTGTAGATGAAAAGCTTTGTCTTCACTATATTCTGAAGGGTCTATTTCTTGGTTCAGTGTATAATTTTCAGTATTATCAGTCTTATGTTTTTTTAAATCTTTTCTCTTATGCGAGCCTGGCATATATTTAAGGCAACCATTTTCTATATTTGAGTCATCTACTGCTAACCAAACTGTACAGGTAGCTAAAGGTCTAATAGGCCAATAAGCTCCATCTTGATGCCAAGGAGTTTCTTTCCCATTTATTCCTGGTTTGGCAAAAAAACTTTGATTCCAAACAGCTAAATTTGGTCCTATGACTTGTTTAACACAGTTTAAAATTTCTGGGTCTTGAGCATATTTTAAGAAATTTCTATCGTATTTAAGTAATGTTGGACAATAATCTTTAAATTCTGGGTGTTTTTTTAAAATATTGTCATACTTACTTTTGATTTCATCTAATTCTAAGTCAGATAATTGATAATCTAAAATAGTAAAACCTTTTTCACTATATTCATTGATTTGTTTCTCAGTAAGCATTTTTAATCCTAAATTTTATTTCTTAGAGTACATAAAAAAAAAGATTTAGTCTACTGACATTGGTAAGCTATTATCATTAGCCCATTCTGATAAAGAAGCGTCATAAACTGCAACATTATTATAACCTAAGTTAGTTAATATAAAAGCAATATTAGTAGCTGCTATACCTCCACCGCAATATGCAATTACTTTTTCTTTTTTTAACACATTATATTTGTTAAATATTTCTTCCAATTCATATAACGGTTTATATAGTTTTGTTTTATCGTCAACCATATCTGAGCTTGGAATATTTATACTATTTTTAATATGGCCTGGACGACCGTAATCAACTGAGAAAGTTCCATTATGTAAGGATCTTCTTAAAGCATTTATGATAGAAATATTATTATTTGTAATATATTTTTTTACTTCTTCTTTTGTACAAAAATAACCTTTTTTAGGTACACTTTTAAAAATATTTTTTGGATAGTTTATATTATCGCTAGTTATTGGTTTGTTTTCGTATTTCCATCGATCAAAGCCACCATTTAATATTGAAGCATTATTAAAACCCATAGATCTTAGCATCCACCACACTCTTGTTGCCCATTGAATATTATCTCTACTATATAAAATTACATGAGTATCTTGTCCAATTCCTTTAGAAGACATTATTTTATCAAAAGTATTTTGATCTGGCATCATAAAACGATATGGGGTATTTTTTTCTGAGATATCATTAATATCTAAAAAGTCTGAATTGGGAATATGTTCTTTATTATAATCCTCTATTCCTGACTCTATAGTGTATATTTTAGTAGGATGGTAATTAAGGTATACAGTACAATCAAATATTCGCAGGTTTTTATTATTATAATTTTTTTCTAGCCAATCTGTTTCTACTAATAATGAATTATTAAATTCTTTATTCATATTAAATTACACCTTTTAGTTATGAAAAAATAATAATTTAGTATAAAGTTATTAATCAATACAAAAAAGTATTATTTAATTTATTTGGGAGAGTTTATATGAATTTATCAGGTCAAATTGCTTTAGTAACAGGTGGAGGAACAGGTATTGGTAAAGCTATTGCTAAAGCAATACTTGCAGAAGGCGCAAAAGTCATAATTGTAGGAAGAAAAGAAGAAATATTAAAAGAAGCACAAGCAGAATTAGGTTCTGATATAGAGATGATGACATGTGATGTAACTCAGGAAGAGCAAGTTAAAAAAGTTTATGAAAATATTATGTCTAACCATGGAAAAATAGATATTTTAATTAATAATGCTGGAATGGCTGCTAAGGCAAAATCTTATGAAATGAGTTATGATTTGTGGAAAAAAGTTGTAGATGTGAATCTTAATGGTGCTTTTTTGTGTGCAAGGGAAGCTATGAAAATAATGGTAAATCAAAAGTCAGGAAGAATTATTAATATTGGAAGTATTTCTGGCCAAATGAGTAGACCTGAAAATGCTCCTTATACGGCCACTAAATTTGCTATCGAAGGTTTAACGAGAGCATTAGCATTAGATGGAAGAGATCATGGAGTAGCAGTTAGTGTAATTCATCCTGGAAATGCAGCTACTAACATTTGGAAAGGAAGAGAAGAAATTTCAGAGAGAGAGGGCTTAATTCCTCTAGAAGATTTAGGTAAGTTAGCTGTAACTATGCTAACAATGTCTCCTAATGTAAATATTCTAGGATCCGTAATTTTACCAATAACTCAGCCATACTTAGGAAGAGGTTAAGTTTATATGTTAGATGAAACAGCTAAAATTATAATAAATTCTAGAGATGATAATACTCTTATTCCTGATTTAGTTAATAATATTCCAAAAGATGTTGAAGAGGCTTATTTAATACAAGATCAAGTTGTTAAAAGCTTTAATTATAATCAAATTGGATGGAAAGTAGGATGTACAACAGAAATGGCTCAAAAATTTTCTGGAATGACAGAACCTTTCTCTGGAATTATGTTTCAAGAAACAACTTTTTTAAGTCCTAATTTGGATATTAAAAGTTATATGAATAAGCCAATTATTGAACCAGAATTATGTTTTGAAATAACTGAAGATATAGTTGATATTGGAGAATTATATAATAAAGAAAATATTGTTAAGTACATAGAGGCTATATTCCCTGTTATTGAAATCGTAGACGCTAGATATAAAAAAGGCTGGGATATTAAAGCATTGGAAACAATATCTGATAATGGAGTACATTCTTTATTAATAAAAGGAGAAAAATTAAGAGATTGGAAGAGTTATGATAGGTTCAGTTCTCCTATAAATTTATATATAGATAATAAATTGGTTTGCTCAGGTAGAGGAAGTAATGTTTTGAATGATCCTTTAAATTCTATTTGTTGGTTAGCAAATAAACTTATAAGTAGAGGTAAGTTTATTAAATCAGGAGATATTATTACTACAGGTAATACATTAGATAAACCAATTTTTGCTGAACCAAATACACTTATATCTGTAAATTTTGATGGTTTAGGACAGGTAAAAATGCAATATTCTTAATTGCCTTTGAAACTCGGAGGTTTTTTATTTTTAAAAGCTTCTACGCCTTCTTTAGCATCATTACTGGATGCAAGCATTTCCTGAACGGGATCAAATTCTGACACAGCAGCCTCTCTTCCTTTTTCTAAGGCTATTTTAGCACTTTTTATAGTCTCCTTTACTGCAAGCGGAGCTGCTGCTGCAATACTTGTAGCTATATCTTTAGCTCTACTAAAAACTTCATCAGGTTTAACAACTTCTTGTACAATGTTCATTTTTAGAGCTTCTTCACTGTTAAACTCTAAACCAGAAAGTAAATACTTCATAGCATTTCCCCAACCTGCCCTTTGAACAAATCTAATTGTAGCCCCTCCAGTAGGCATTATTCCTCTTAAAACTTCTAATTGTGAGAATCTACAATTATCTGCTGCAATAGTTACATCACAGGCTAATGATAATTCTACTCCATATGTAAATGTTATACCTCTAACGGCGCAAACTACTGGCTTTGTTCTAATATGACCTCTTAAACCTAATGGGTCTATTAGATTTTTTGGATGTAAATAATCTCTATTTCCAGATTTCATTAGTGGAGCTATTTTTGGAAGATCTATTCCGGCAGTAAAATGTGGACCATGGCTAAAAACTATAGCACATCTCGCATCATGATTATTTTCATATTCAGTAAAAGCTTCAGCAATTTGCATAAACATTTCTGGTGTGAAACCGTTCAATTTTGTGGGACGGTCAATACCAATATAAAATATATTATTACTTAAGGAAGTAGTTATTCTACCTATTTCTGGGTCTGCAATTGGTTCTGGGGCTAACGGTGTTTCATCAATTTTCATAATATCAAACCTCAATTTCTTCTAAAGGATCATTAACATCTTTTGGTAAAGATTTTCTAAAAGCTTCTCTATTTTTTAGTTTATTATAATAACT
>CERB01018123.1_pt1 | contig 14496 bp, 11 predicted proteins | sample 356271 | NCBI WGS metagenome assembly CERB01 (sample SAMEA2621155, study PRJEB7988) | marine metagenome | isolation source: saline water (ENVO:00002010), including
GAAAAGTAATAATCTCTTAACCACAATCAGGAAAAAATTACACTCTTTAGTCTACAGAATTTGAAATGCAGTAAACCGCTCCTGCAGTTCGAATAAGAAGTTTTCCGTCAACAATTGCAGGGCAGGCCATGCATAACTCATCCAAATCATTAACATGAAGGATTTCGAATTCTTTGCCTGTTTTTATCACATAAGTCTTTCCATTCTCGGCCAAACAAAAAAGCCTGTCTTTATAGGCCCATGGCGAAGTTGTGAAAGAAGCTCCTCGAGGAAATCGGATACGATCGTAAAACTGTTTACCCGTTTTGGAGTCATAGGTAGATATCATTCCCTGATCTAAAAGGAGATAATAAATTCCGTTATACACCAAAGGGGTGGTATTATAAGGTCCCCCCTTTGGCTGATACCACTGGATATATTCATTAGAATTATCGTCATCCTTGAGACTAATATCACCTTTCGCTCCAGGCTTAATCGCGTAAACAGGGCGATGAGGATCAGCAAAATAACCGGAAGTTACATATAATAGATTATCGACAACAAAAGGAGAGGGGATAACCAAGTTCGACATCCTTCCGGTAAGTTCCCATAGTACTTTTCCGTCAAGACCATAGGACAGGATCTTTTTCTTTCCTGGAACTACAATTTCTGTTCTATCCTTTGTGTTCCATATGAATGGGGTTGCCCAGGTACTTTTACCATCACGTAAAACTCTCCATTTTTCAGTGCCCTTTTCAGCATCTAAAGATGCCATATAAGATTGCTCATTATTATCATAAACATAAATAATCTGATTGCCGTGAATTACTGGTGAAGCCGCAGCACCATAGTCCCACATCGTTTTTTTGGGTTCTATTGAATGTTTCCAAAGTTCTTTTCCATTCAAGTCGTAGCACCACATTCCCAAGTCACCGAATAGAACATATAAGCGCTTACCATCAGTAACTGGAGTTTCGGCCGCATAGCAGCTTTTGGGATGTCGACCCACGGGTGGTTCACCGGTATGTGCCTCATTTTTCCAAATTATTTTTCCGGTCTTCAGGTCCATGCAATAAACCATCCAATGGTGCGTACCAGAAGGAACGCCACGACGGCCTAGACCTAAATATAAACCCGCCTTAGGTTTTGCGTTTTCCTCCGCCTTATCGTTGATGACACTAGTTATAAATACCTTATCGCCCCATACTACAGGAGAGGACCATCCTGTACCGGGAACCTGAGTTTTCCATTTAACGTTTTCCGTTTTTGACCATTTTATAGGCAGGCCCTCATGTTTACCGTCTTTAGGTAAACCACTAGCATCAGCACCTCTAAGCCTTGGCCAATTATCGGTATTCTCACCAAATCCGGGAACAGTTATAAAAACTAAATTAATAATGAAAAATGTAATTAACCGGTTCATCATGAATTAAAATAAAACGCATTGAATGTCTGATGCCAAAGGAATAATCATAAGTTTTAGTCGAATTTCCACAGAGATCATGTTTTTTGATGATATCTAAGAGTCTCGGTAATGGATAAAAATAGTAAAAATGACGAACAATCTGTAAAAGCTCCTGGATGGTCAGCAGCGACAGCGATCGTCGTAGGCAACATGGTTGGAATTGGCGTTTTCACCAGTCTTGGCTATCAACTTACGGACGTTTCCAGTAATTTTTCTATTTTGCTACTCTGGGTTCTTGGTGGCATTTATGCAATTTGCGGTGCCCTCTGTTACGGTGAGTTAGTGGCTTGTCGGCCAAGATGTGGAGGTGAGTATCACCTTTTATCTTCAGTGTACCACCCTAGCGCTGGATTTCTTGCTGGATGGATTTCAGTGACGGTTGGCTTTGCGGCACCGGTCGCCGCTGCTTGTGGAATTTTTGGGGAATATTTTGTTCAGTCAATAGGATTGGAAAACTTATCATCCAAAGTACCTGCGGTGATCATGCTTGTCTTTGTAACGGCTGTTCATCTAATGAAGTTAAGGGTAGGGGGTAATTTTCAAATTATCATGACCGTCATGAAATTCGGTTTAATCTTCCTATTAGCAATTTCAGGGCTATTACTTGGAACCGAGGGTTCTTGGGATTTTACACCAAAAAAAGACGAATGGTCGGTCATCTTAAGCCCAGGTTTTGCTGTTGCCTTATTTTATGTGAATTATGCCTATGCTGGTTGGAATGCTGCTTCCTACGTTGCAGGAGAAATTAATGAGCCAGCTAAGAACGTTCCCCGTGCTTTATTATTAGGGACAATCTCTGTTCTTATCCTTTACCTCCTAATCAATATTTCGTTCATCGTAAGTGCTCCCAAAAGTGAAATGGTTGGCCAAGAAGAGGTCGGTCTCATTGCCGCCCGATATATCTTTGGTGAATCAGGAGGGAACCTGATTGGTGCATTAGTTGCTTTTGGTTTAATTTCTGCCGTCAGTGCCATGACTTGGGCAGGCCCACGGGTAACCCAAATGATTGGTCAGGACTATAAAAAATTAAATTTCTTTGCGAAGACCAACCAAAATAAAATCCCGTACAATTCGGTAATTTTTCAGTCATCAATTGCCTTGATGATGTTAATCTTTGTTAATCCTGATCAAATCATTGTTTATCTGGAATTTGTTTTAAATCTATCTCTCTCGGCAGCAGTAGCTGGTGTCATTTGGCTACGTTTTAAAGAACCTGATCTAGAACGTCCTTACCGGTGTTTGGGGTATCCAATAACGCCCATTCTTTTTCTCTGCATGGCGATTTACATTATCTGGAGACTAGTAGAAACCCGTCCGGTTGAATCTTTATGGGGATTAGGAACTGTTTTTCTAGGTATTATATTTTATTTTTTGGTAAGAAAAAATGAATGCGATGCTGCTTCACTAAAAGGAAAATCTGATTAATCTGATTTAGTAATGACGAATTTATTAAAATATATTCTTATCATTTTCTTTATATCTTCTAATCCGCTTCTTTCTCAAGGTGATGCTAATATTCCAAAATTACCTCGTGCTGTGATTATTGCTGAACAGCTCGCAGGGAAACTAGTAAAGTTAGAAAACGAAGATCTGGTTCGTTATAAATTGGATCCTGAAAAAGCGATCGATCATTTTCTGTTCTATTATTCTGCAAGCTGGAGTCCAAGCTGTCGTAAATTCACTCCTGAGCTAATAGAATTTTATAAGAAAGCCAAAAAACAAAATTCAAATTTTGAGATTGTCTTTATTAGTCGCGATGAATCAGAAAAAGAAATGTTGGCCTACGTAAAAAAAGCGAAGATGCCTTGGCCGGCCATCAAATATGAGGAAATAGATAAATTAGAGTTTTTGAAAAAGGCTGGAGGGAGAGGTGTGCCTTGTATCTCTGTACTTGATAGTCGTGGGCTGATACTAGCTCACAGTTATCGTGGAAAAACGAGTTACATTGGTACCCAAGAGCCCTTAAATGAATTTTCCAAATTGATTGGATTTAGTAGGCAAAAAAATGATGCTGAATCACCGGAGGCAAGCAAAGAGTGAATTCAACAAGGGCTAACCATGACCCAGTTAGAGAATGGGTCATTAAAGACACAAATTCTGAAATTTCACTTAATACTAGTTATCCTAGAATCATTGAAACAATCCTTATCTCAAGAGGCATAATCAATGAGGAGGTCATTGAAGCTTTTTTAGAGCCTGCTCTTAAATCACTAGGTGATCCTTTTGCTCTTCCGCAAATGTCCACGGCTGTTGATAGGATTCTTGAGGCCATTGATAAAAAAGAAAATATAGTTGTTTATGGGGACTACGATGTTGACGGCGTCACTTCATTAACAATGATGAAAAAAGTGCTTGGTGCCTATGATAATGTCGCTATCACCTTCATGCCTCATAGAATTGATGATGGATATGGACTTTCAATTAGTGCTCTTAAACATTGCATTGATAAACATCGTCCTTCTCTCATAGTGGCCGTCGATTGTGGAACAACTTCAATCAAGGAAATAGATTGGCTTAATGAATCAGGAATCGATTCTGTAATTCTTGACCACCACGAACCGTTATCCGAGGGCTTGCCCAAGGCTAATGCCGTTGTTAATCCTAAAATCTCAGAATCAGAATTTCCCAAAAATTATCAATATCTATGCAGTGTTGGAATCGTTTTTAAGTTAGCTCATGCACTACTCAAATTACGGCCCTTAGCGCATTTCGATCTTCGTGACTATCTTGACATCGTGGCATTGGGAACTGTCGCCGACTTGGTTCCGCTGATTGATGAAAATAGAATTTTAGTAAAGAAGGGGTTAAAAATAATGGCCCGAACCAAAAATACAGGCCTCGCCGCATTAACCGAAATATCAAACATCAGACCGCCATTCAGTGCTATGGATATCGGTTTTAGACTAGGGCCTAGAATTAATGCGGCAGGACGAATGGATACCGCTAACAAAGCTTTGGAATTGCTATTATGCGAAGATCCATCAAGCGCTAAAGAAATCGCCAATATCCTAGAAGAGAACAATAAAGCTCGGCAGCTAGTAGAAAGCCAAACAACCCTTGAGGCTATCGAGATCTTAGAGGGCGCGGCCAACGGCGAGTATGATTTTGGAGCTGTTATTGGGAAAAGAGGATGGCACCCTGGTGTAGTAGGAATTGTTGCATCAAGGCTTTCAAAAAAAATTCATCGTCCTGTATTCATAGTTGCGGTAGATGAAAAAGGAAATGGAAAGGGAAGTGGTCGAAGTATTGAAGGAATATCCCTAGTCGATTTCATTGAGTCTAATCAAGGGGTTCTTGAGAATGGTGGCGGCCATGATATGGCGGCTGGAATCACCTTAAAAGAAGAGTCATTGAAATTATTAAATGACAATTTACAAACGTTTGTTTCTTCTCAAATAAACAATTCTCTTCTCGTTCCGAAAATCGAGCTGGATTGCCGTTGTGAGCTAAATGAGTTAAATGTTGAGTTATTGGATCACTATCGAAAGTTAGAACCGTTCGGTTTCGATAATCCCGAACCCGTTCTAGTCTGCAGCAATGTGAAACCGACTTCTGAACCTAGAATTCTTAAAGAAAAGCACCTCCGTATGACACTCCGAAAAGGTAAATATACTTGTGATGCTATTTACTTTGGTGGTGCAGAATACCCGATTCCTAATCCTCCATGGGATGTTGCTTTTTCTATTCTCAGAAATGACTTTAGGGGAAGGGTTAGCATACAAATGAATGTTAAAGCCATTCGATCCTCAAATAACTCTGCCTAAATAATGTCGGTCACCCTCTTAACAGAGCTGAAGGATGTAAAAGGTTTTAGTTCTAAATATTGCACAGCGCTAAAGAAAATTGGATACACGAGCGTTGCCGATATTCTTTCTCATTATCCAAGAAGATATGAAAATAGAGATCAATTTGATCAGTTTCCTAGCCTTCCAACTGATAGTGCAAGTTGCTATAAGGGTATTGTAGTAAAATGTACTAGAAGATTTTTTGGCAGACGAAGATTTTTTGAGGCCACGATCAATGACCCTGATTCAGACAGTCATTCTGAAATCACACTTCGGTGGTTCAATATGCCATTCATTCATAAAATTATATTACCAGACCAAGAGATCATTTTTTACGGTAAGGTTAAAAAGAGTGGTTCTCGTTTAATTATAGATCATCCAGAATTCGAAATTATTTCCTCTGACGGTTCAGACTCTTCCCACATTCATCTGGCCAGAATCACTCCTATCTACTCTCTCCCCTCAGGCATTAGTCAAAGACCCCTAAGGGCAGCTATTTTCAATTTACTTCAAAATATTGATGATAATGATCTTCAAGAGATTCTACCTAAGAATGAGGATGATCCAATCTCTCGACCAGACGCTATAAGACAAATCCATTTCCCTGATTCTGAGGAATTGATGAGGCTCTCAAGACAGTTTTTAGCCCTAGAAGAATTTTTCATATTGCAGCTTAGGGTCGCATACCGCAAATCACTGCACAACAATCTCGAAGGCTCGATTCACCTCGGAACCGGTAAACTTATTGACCAATTTTTAGAGTCATTGCCCTTTGAATTGACCAAAGCTCAATCTCGGTGCGTAGATGAAATTCACAACGACATGTCCCGGCCAAGACCAATGAATCGAATTCTACAAGGAGATGTAGGCTCGGGCAAAACGCTAGTCGCAGTTTGTGCCATCCTAAGGGCCATCGAATCAGAATGTCATGCGGTTCTAATGGCGCCAACTCAAATCCTTGCGGAGCAGCATTACTCGGTTCTTTCAAGATGGCTCTCTCCCTTAGGTATTGATGTTTCTTTATTTACATCAAAAAAGAAAACAGTCACTGATGCGTCCCTTTTCAAAGACCAAAAGTTTAGTGTCATTGTGGGAACACATGCCCTGTTGTATCAATCCACAAAAATTGAAAATTTAGGTCTTGTGGTCATAGACGAACAGCACAAATTTGGAGTTACTCAGAGGCAGGATCTTATCAATCGTGGTTCTGCACCAGATGTTCTAGTTATGACGGCAACGCCCATACCTAGAACATTGACGCTTACCGTCTATGGAGATCTTGATGTTTCGGTTATTGATGAATTACCGCCTGGCCGAGGAAGTATTAAAACCTACATGAGAGACTCCAAAAAGCATCTCAAGGACGCCATTCAATTTCTAAAAGATCAAATAGAAAATGGGAGACAGGCCTATATTGTCTATCCTTTGATTGAGGACTCTGAAAAACTTGATGCTTCCTCAGTTGAGGGTGAATTTGATAATTGGTGTAAATATTTAGAGCCAAAAAAATGTGAACTCATTCACGGTAAAATCCAACCAGATATTAAAGATGAAATTATGGATCGGTTCCGATCTGGGGAAATTGATGCTTTGATAAGCACCACTGTTATAGAAGTTGGTGTGGATGTTCCCAATGCCTCAGTAATGTATATTTTTAATGCAGAAAGATTTGGTTTGGCACAATTACATCAGCTAAGAGGCCGTATCGGAAGAGGGCAGCACACGAGTTACTGCATTCTGATGACCAAAAAACCTTCATCTGATGCCAAAGAAAAACTTAAAGTTCTAGAAGATAGCTCTGATGGGTTTGTGATTGCTGATGCCGATCTAAAAATACGTGGTCCTGGAGAAATACTTGGTAAGGCTCAAAGTGGTTTAGATGGGCTCAAGCTTGGCGATTTGATATCCGATACCGATTTGGTCAGAAAAGCACAAGCATTGGCCGCTTCTTTGATTAGTCAGGATCCCTTGTTAAAAAGTCCAGAAAATCAGAATTTAAGACTATTAATCGATAATATAGGGCAAAATAACGATTTAATTGCCTAGGAATTTCGTTTGAGGATTTCCCTAATTTCTTGATATTGATAATCATTATCAGGTTTTTCAATCCAAATTGATGGCCAGTCGTTTAAGTATTTAAGAAAAAATTTTCGCCATGATTAAAAATTTCATTCTGTTTATCCTTCTTGTTTTTGGTTTTTCTTCATGCTCAAAAACCGAAACCTCAAAAGAAGAAAGCAATCAAAATGCAAGCTCTGCTGAGCTTAAGCAGGTTGTTCTTAATTACGCCAATATCGTGCATGCTAGTTATGTTGATTCATTGAATCTTGCAAAAAATATGCAAGAAAAGATTAACAACTTCTTAGAAGCACCATCACAAAAGGGTCTTGATGAGGCAAAACAAAGTTGGGTAGATTCTAGATTCCCATATCTACAAACAGAGGTTTATAGATTCTACGGTGGTCCGATTGACGATGAGGATGGACCTGAGGGTTTGCTAAATGCTTGGCCTATGGATGAGTCCTACGTTGATTATGTTAAGGGAAGTCCAAAATCGGGTATAATTAATAACCCTGCAGATTATCCTGAGATCACTCAAGAGCTTCTGCTTTCATTAAATGAAAAAGAGGGCGAAGAAAACATTAGCTGTGGATACCATGCAATAGAATTTTTATTGTGGGGTCAGGATTTTAATACGGATGGTCCGGGTAATCGTCCCTTCACTGATTACACAACTGCAGCAAATGCGGATAGACGTAAGGAATTTTTGAAAATCACGGTTAATCTCTTAATTGAAAACCTTCAAAGTCTTGTTAATGAATGGGCTCCTGAAGAAGAAAATTATAGGGATTCTTTCGTTAATTCAAAGCCCAAAGAATCTTTTCAAAAAATCCTCCTTGGCATGACCTTACTAGCCGGTTTTGAATTAGCAGGTGAGCGCATTCTCGTTGCTTACGAATCAAAGGCTCAAGAGGATGAACATTCTTGTTTCAGTGATACTACCCACAATGATTCTATTTATGATATCGTTGGTATAAAGAATGTGTGGACTGGTAAGTATACACGTGCAGATGGATCAATCATTGAGGGTCCTGGAATACGAAATTTTGCTCTTAGCATCGATACTGATCTAACAGAAAAAATAGACAATTCCTTAAAGTTGGCACTGAAAACATCTATGGAAATACCGAGACCATTCGACCAGGCTATATTAGCTGAGAAAGGTTCGGACACTAGCAACTCAATAATTTCCCTGGTTGAGGAGTTAGAAAATACAGCCGATAGCTTTGTGATTATGGCTGAAAAGTCAGGGGTTAAAGTTTCGCGAGAACCTGAAGAATAACTCTTTTGAGGCTATTTTTTACATTTTTTTTCCCAATAACATTATCTTTGCACTTTTCCCTGTTCGCCGATCCAGGCGTGGAACTTAGTGGTGGATCGACGACTGTATTTAATGCTGGTCCAAACGCTTTTGGGATGCCTTTGGCAAACATTTCAAGGTCAAATAGGCGGGCTCATGTTGTTGGAAATTCGTTTTTTAATAAGAACTGGGTTTTTTCACCAAGCTCCACCACAGCAAGAGATGGACTGGGACCTTTATTTCATGCACGATCATGCTCCAGCTGTCACGTAAAGGACGGTCGAGGGGCCCCCACCAATGATTCATCTACATCAATAGGGTTACTTTTCCGTTTAAGTGTCCCAGGAAAAGCATCTGGAGATCCTGTTCTAGGTGTTCAGTTAGCTACAAAAGCAGCTCCTGGTGTTGAGCCAGAAGGTACTGTTAACGTTCGTTATGAAGAAAAGGAAGTCGGTTTCGATAATCTCAAAACGGCTTCTCTCAGAAAACCTCAATATGAACTTATCACAAGTAACCATTACGGTGATCCTCATGCAAAAATTCAATTTGGTCCACGTATCGCACAACAATTAGTTGGCGTTGGGCTGCTTGAAGCGGTGCCAGATACAGCCATCTTAGCTAAAGCAGACCCTAATGATGAAGATGGGGATGGTATTTCCGGTAAACCAAATTATATCTTTAACCCAGAGAGTAAAAAGAGAGAACTAGGAAGATTTGGCTGGAAAGCAAATGAAGCCAATCTCCGAACACAAACTGCTTCGGCTTTTCTCAGAGATATGGGAATCACTTCACCCATACACCCAGTTGAAGATTTCACTAAACCACAAAAAGAAAAAATCAATGTTACTTTAATTGCCAACCCACCTGACATTGATGATTCAAAGTTTGACCGCGTTGTAACTTATTTGAGGACGCTCGCTCCACCAGCTCAGCGAAACGCTAATGATCCGTCTGTTAAGAGAGGTAATATTTTATTTCATAAAATAGGCTGTGCCAATTGTCATACACCAAGCCTTAGAACGGGTTCCGATGCCGCAATTGATGAACTTAAAAACCAGTCCATTAAGCCTTATACGGATCTATTGTTGCATGACATGGGTGAGGATTTAGCCGACGGAATACAGGACTCTTTGGCTTCTGGGTCTGAATGGCGAACTCCTCCACTCTGGGGAATTGGTTTAACCAAAACAGTCAACGGCAATACCTTTTTTCTACATGATGGTAGAGCCAGAAGCATTGAAGAGGCTATTTTATGGCATGGAGGTGAGGGGTCAGAATCAAGGAAAAATTATTCTTCCCTGAGTTTGGATGATAAAGTCGATCTATTAAATTTTATCAATTCCCTATGACTCTAGATGAGCATGCTTGCAGGGTTTTCGATGCGTTTTTTTAGCTCTGCTAAGTATTCGGCACCAACAGCGCCGTCAATAACTCGGTGGTCACAACTCATTCCCACTTTCATAATAAGCCCTGGTACAATGTTCCCTTCATCACTGACAACTGGAGTATTTTTTATGCTTCCTATGGATAAAATAGCTGCCTGAGGAGGGTTTATAATGGCATCAAAATTGTCGATACCGTAGGCACCTAAATTGGAGACAGTAATTGTCCCTCCAGAAAATTCATCTGGTGAAAGTTTTTTGCTGCGTGCTCTTTCGGCAAGATCTTTCACTGCTAAACTGATTTCTAAAAGACTCTTTTTATTGGCTCCAGAAATGACTGGGGTAACCAATCCATCATCAACAGCTATAGCTACCGAGAGGTTTACTGATCCAAATTGAACAATGGAGTCACCATCAAAGCTGGCATTAACCTGAGGCACAGACGCGGCGGCATTAGCGACCGCTTTAAGAATAAAATCGTTGACCGTAAATTTGTTGTCATGTTCACCTGCTGCTGAATTTGCCTGTTTGCGTAAATCCATCAACGGTTGTGCATTGATTTCTATGTTTAAATAGAAATGCGGAATTTGGGTCTTTGATTCAAGAAGCCTCTGAGCAATAATGCTCCTCATTCCACTAAGTGAAATTCTTTGATCTTCTTGAGTTAAAGTTTGTTTCGGTTTTGGTGCCGGAGTAATTGGTGCTGCTTGGCTTGATGTGCTATCAGCTGTTTCTAAATCCTTTTTTACTATTCTACCTCCGGGGCCAGATCCTTTTATCTTATTTAAGTCGACTCCTTTAGACTTCGCTATTTTTTTTGCTAGAGGTGATGCCTTGATCCTTTTTCCCTCAGAATTCTCGCTAGGTGTTGATTCGTTTGTTTCACCCCCTTTGGGTTCTGGTTCTTCAGGACTGCTACTTTCTTTTGAGTCAGAATCATCATTCGGCGATGACTGCTCACCCGAAGCCGGTTTTTCTGGAACCTCTTCGCCTTCCTCTATAATAACCGCTAAAGTTTCTCCAACGGGAGCCTTGGTCCCCTCATCCATGTAAATGGCTCCAATGGTTCCTTCATCAAAAGCAACCATTTCCATAGTGGCTTTATCGGTTTCAACTTCTGCTAAAGGATCACCTACATCGACCTTGTCTCCAACCTTAACCAACCATCGAATGAGTGTTCCCTCAGTCATGGTGTCACTTAATTGGGGCATCTGTACAAAATCTGGCATTTTATGAAATTCTTAATGAATACTATTAAAGGAATAATTAACCAAGACTTTGTACCATATCAACTATTCGGCTGACATTTGGTATCTGTTCTTTTTCGACTGGGGGACTATAAATGGCAGGAGCATCAACAGATGTTACACGCTTTATTGGCGCATCAAGATCATCAAAAGCTTTCTCCTGAATCATAGTGGCTATTTGTGAACTGATTCCGCAAAATGGTTTGCTTTCATCGACCAATACCACGCGATTGGTTTTAGCGACGGATTTTAGTATCGTTTCTTCATCCAAGGGTCTAATCGAACGCAAATCGACCACTTCTGCATTAATTCCACTTTCTTCTTCCAATTTTTTAGCGGCCTCAAGCGCTACAATCACACACCTGCCGTGGGCAATCAGGCTAACATCTTTTCCTTCTTTCTTGATCTCAGCTGTGCCTATCGGGATGGTTATTTCTTCATCAGGTAACTCTGAAGCTGCTAATGGATCCCCGTAAAGAAGCGTATTTTCCATCAAATAAACTGGATCATTATCCCTAATGGCAGACTTCATTAATCCATAAGCGTCTAATGCTGTAGAAGGTGTAACAACTTTTAAGCCAGGAACATTAGCAAAAATGTTCTCTGTTGTGTGTGAGTGTGTTGCTCCGACGTTTGTTCCACCATTTGCAGGCCCTCGGATTACGATCGGGCAATTAATCAAACCACCAGACATATATCTTACACATGCAGCATTGTTGATCATTTGATCAAGCGCCACATAAGCAAAACTGTAAAACATCAACTCCATTACAGGTCTGACTCCTAACATGGAGGCACCTATTCCCATACCAATAAAACCCGCTTCCGAGATAGGGGTATCTACGACTCTTTTATCTCCCCACTTATTCCATAATCCTTCAGTAACTTTATAAGCACCGTTGTATTCGGCTACCTCTTCACCAATAATCACAACCTTTTCATCATTGGCTAGTTCTTCATCCAATGCCCTGTTTAGTGCCTGTCTGTATAGCGTTTGTGCCATAATAATAATTTCAATAAAAGGTTAGCTGTTTATTAGTTATGAAAGAAATGTCTCCCCGTTTTACCAGACTGTGTGCCTTCATCAACTTCGTAGTAAACGTCTTTAGTAATATCTGAGACTTCAGGAAATGGACTTTCCTCTGCAAAAGTAACGGACTGTTTTGCTTCGGCTTTTGCCTCATTATCGATTTTCTTATAGAGGTCTTCATCAATGACTCCCTCAGATAAAAGGCATTTTTTCCAAACACTTATGGGATCATAATTTTCTTTGTAATGATCTATCTCTTCGGGGGAGCGATATTTTTTTGAATTTGCATCGGCGACGGAGTGTCCCTGATATCTATATGTATCAAACTCTAGGATTGTTGGCTGACTCTCGTTATGGGCTCTGTCTATTGCTTCTTTTGTTTTTGCCCTAACTTCATAAATATCATTTCCCTTAGCGACGTCCCATGCAATGCCATAGGCATCACCCCGTTGAGCTAAACAATTGGTAAATGCTGAAGATCTCTTTTGGCTAGTTCCCATGGAGTACCCATTGTTTTCAATAATATAAATAACAGGCAGCTCCATCAGTTGAGCCAAGTTAAGTGATTCATGGAATGACCCCTGATTGACCGCTCCATCACCCATAAAACAAAGTGCCGCACCTGTATCACCATTATATTTTAATCCATACGCCAAGCCCAGTCCTAGCGGAGTCTGACCAGCTACGATTCCATGCCCACCCCAATAATTTTTGTCTGGTGCAAAAAAGTGCATTGATCCTCCCTTTCCTTTGGAACATCCGGTTGCTTTGCCAAATAGTTCAGCCATACACTCATCCATGCTCATACCTACGGCTAATGCATGCCCATGATCTCGGTATGCTGTTATGAGGTGATCATTTTTTCCACATAGTGAAGCCGTACCAACTGCTATGGATTCTTGGCCTATATAGAGATGCAGAAAGCCTCCCATTTTCCCAGCGTTATAGTATTTTAGTGACGCTTCTTCAAATCGCCTAATACGTACCATTTTTCGGAGAAGCTCGACTTTCTCCTCTTCTTTTAGGCTTTCATTTGCTGCGTGGTCCTTAAATTTATATGAATCAACTTTATCAAGCATCGCTAATTTTATTTTAAACTTCTTGGGATTGGATACCAGTTATTTTAACTGTCTCATGTTTGGGGATTAAGGCAAAGTAAAAGGCGGAAGCAAATATTATGTTGCTTAGTAGAGACTTTAAACCAAATAGCCATGCCGGAGGATATCCAGGAAGACCTGTTGTGTTTGCCATCAACCAACCACTTATGTTTTTTAAATATCCTGGATCAAAGAAAAATGAAACTGTATTTGCTGAAATATAAAAAATGATGCTGCTGAAGAATGTCGATACTAACAAAACAATAATATTTTTTTTATTTCTTAATGAATGTCCCAACCAATAAAGTAATGCGAAAACAAAAAGCAGAAATAGGGAGTAAACATTTATGATTGCAAAGCCATATTTTAAATTCAGAACAACGTCGCTTATCAAAAATGTTCCGAAGGTGAGTATTGCTGCCATTCGTAAAGGCAACAGCATGGCTCCGCAAAGAGCTAGTGCTGCCAGTGGGGAAATATTTGCCAATGCTTCAGCTATCGCTGTCTCAGAAAACGCTGGTAAAAGGCGCACTGAAACAAAGCAAAATAAAAGTATGATGACGTAGTAATATTTGCGATCCATTTTTAGTAGCTTCAAAAGTATCCTATTTTTGCATTGCTGCTACAGTGGTTTGAATATTTCTGCATAGAATTTTAATTATGGGTTTATGTTTCGTTTTAATCTGAATAGTGTAACTTTATTTATTTATTGTAAGTCGTTTAATATGAACGATATAAGTAAAATTTATAGTTGCTTTTAAAATGTTCCACGTGGAACAACATGACAATTTTTCAAACCCTATACCGAAGTGAGTAATTACATTTTCCCAAAAAAATATGATGTCATAGTTATTGGCGCAGGTCATGCAGGCGTAGAGGCAGCATTGGCAGCGGCAAGGTTGAACTGCGAGGTTGCTGTATTGACTCAGAATTTGGATACTGTTGGACAGATGTCCTGCAATCCGGCAATCGGTGGATTAGGTAAAGGCCACATGGTTCGTGAAATTGATGCACTGGGTGGCGCCATGGGATTAAATACGGACGCGACTGGGATCCAATTTAGAATGTTAAATGCATCAAAGGGACCCAGTGTTAGAGCACCAAGAGCCCAATGCGACAAAAAGGCTTATCAATTTAGAATGAAATACCT
>CERB01176432.1_pt1 | contig 14477 bp, 9 predicted proteins | sample 356271 | NCBI WGS metagenome assembly CERB01 (sample SAMEA2621155, study PRJEB7988) | marine metagenome | isolation source: saline water (ENVO:00002010), including
CTTCCATTGCACACGTAAAATACATTCAAGCTGAACTAGAGAGCATGACGCATGAATCGGTATGTATCATCACGAGCGAGGATCCCGACAGCCAAGACAAACTCAAACGATACCGAAAAAGTCGCCAAAAATGGCTTGTCACGGTCGGCATGGTCACAGAGGGCACCGATATCCCACGTTTGCAGGTATGTTGTCATTTAAGTCGAATATGTACGGAATTGCATTTTAGACAAGTCCTAGGTCGGGTACTTCGATGTCGCGGAAAACACGATGCAAATACGGCTGTATTGTTAATTCCTGCTCAACCTGACCTGGTCACCTTTGCCAATCGCTTGCAATGTGAAGTGCCGGATGCCGTTGTCATTGAACGCCCGAAATTGACGTCGACAGAAGCAATAGGCGTTTCATTATCCTCAATACCCCAACGTCCCCCAGTCGAGCACGCGCCTGAAAGGGTTTCCAATGAGAATAATGTCAATGACAAAGCCAGCGAGGTCAATTCACCAGTGATACAAGCGCATTTACTCTCTTCCACAAATACAATGTCATCGAGCGAGGTGAATGTGAGTGCCTACGGAAAATACAAAGAAGAAGTTTTACGGTACGTCTAGTCCACTATCTCTCCTACATCCCCCATATTAATTCTTCTATGTAGAATTTGCATGTTTGCGGCTATTTATCAACGTCTGCGAGGTCAACAAGAATTTTCCTACCACAATTCATTTCTGCTAACTTGGTAAGTAGTATGTAATTTTTTGGATTATTGTATGATTTAATTCTATAATTTCTGAGAAGACCTTGATCCAGAAACCTTGGAGGTCGGACCAGGCGGCATGATGGTAAATCTTTGAATTATAAAGATAAAGTGAATTTTCGCCAAAAATATTTTGGATCGTGCGATCCAAAACGAAACGAACGGAACCAATAGCGATGGCGTCAAAAAAACCGACTGAAAAAACGTATGCGCAGTTGCAATATGCGTATGACTTTTTCAATAAAAAGTTGTTCGATGCCCGTTTGCCAGAGGTCGTTTTCACCTATCACAGACAAAATCGAGTGATGGGTTATGCCTCATTCCAGCGCTGGGAGCAAAATAACAACATCTATGTGGATGAAATTGCTATCAACCCCGAATACTTTACAAAATACCCGTTAATTGAAATATGTCAAACGCTTGTGCATGAGATGACGCATATTTGGCAGGGGCATTTTGGTAAGCCTGGGCGACGCGGATACCATAACCAACAGTGGGCGAACAAGATGCGGGAAATCGGTTTGATGCCTTCTTCAACAGGAAAACCAGGGGGTGCAGTAACAGGCGAAGCGATGATGGATTACGTCTTACTTGATGGCCCATTTATGCGAGAGTGCAAAGCCTTAATAAAGCAAAATTTTTCATTTCCTCTGCTCGACCGCTTCCCTGTGTTTAGAGTGGACGCGCCAATCATGGTGTATGATGAGAAGGAAAATCCCGTCATTCTTGATCAGCACTATAAGTTAAAAGATCCACCGTCAGCCCCTATGTCAGCATACAAAGACGATCTTTCTGTCGTCACCGCTCAGCCACATGACGCTGATGAAACAAACGTATCAGGAATAAATAGCGAACAGATAGTGAGTGGCGCGCCTGACATCGTGACCACCACACGCCCGAAACGTCATTCAGGTCGCGTCAAGTATATGTGTAAAGGCTGTTCCGTCCTGTTTTGGGCAAAACCGGGCTTAAATGTTGGGTGTTTGGACTGTAACTTAAAATTACAGGAAGAGGACTGAATTTTTATCTACGCTTAAGGTTTTAGAACACGAATAAGACCTACCATGCACGCCGCAACACTCTTTACGCAAGCCCATCACGACACGCCACCGGTGTTCAATGCCGTCGATCGACGATACCAACTTCAGCTTGATCAAGCTTTCATACAAGGCCCGTTAAAAGATATACGTAAAAACAGTAACCGCGTGTTCTTGTGCTTAGCGTATCGTTATTTTTGTATGTCGAACCAGTTTTTTGACATCGCCATTGAAGATGATATTCGTTTTATCGCGCAGCAGTTAGGTATTGGGAATGCCCCACAATGGGAAGACTATCAAGCCGACACGAAAAAACGTCACAAGCACATCATTTTGGATTACATGGGCGTTAAGCCATTTGTCGATGATGACGCCCAGCAACTGGTTTTAGACAAACTCATTCACTTTGCGCAATGCCAACTCCCCTTTAAACAAGCGTTTAAATCCTTGGTTGTTTTTCTTCGTGAAAAACACATTGAAATCCCGGATTTTCAGACCCTTGAGACGAAAATCCAAAAAACGTATCAAGAGGTCGTCGATAAGCGAATTGAGATTCTCGACCATGCGTTGGATGCCGATGCCAAATGTGAATTGGACAAACTCTTCGATAAATCACCCGCTGGTGTTCATGGCCAATACCAACTTACATTACTCAAAACCTTTTCACAGAAACTTAGGCCACGAGAAATTGCGCGAAATGTTGAGAGTTTTAAGCAACTTCACGAACTTTTCTCACTGATTGAACCTGCCTTGAAAGCACTGCATTTACCAACGGCGGCCATCAAGTTTTACGCGAAAACTGTACAAAAAACACAAGTATTCCAAATTGAACGGCGCGCAGAAACAGATCGCTATTTACACTTGGTAAGCTTTATCGCGGATCGGTTCTTTACACTTCAGGACATATTGGCCGAGACATTAAGGCAATCTGTCACCACCGCCTACAATGCCGCTGAGAAACAAGCCAGAGAGCATTTTTACAAGGCACGGCAAACGCAGCACGCGCATGCACAAAGCCTAGTGGCATGCACCACTGACCTATACAAAGCCGTGCAACAAATCGAAGGTATACTCAATGACGTTACTCTAAATGCTGAGCAAAAACTGGCCAAAGTCAGTGAGGCAGTGCAAAAGACGAAGCCAAATCACGATAAAACAGCAAAGACCATCGAAGATGTGAAAACCGATTTGGATTCGCTCAGTGGTGATGCCTTGTTTTATCATTTTTTGGAAGAGGGCTCGCGAAAGCTTCAGCTGCGATGCAATGCGTTGGTTAGCTGCTTAAAGTTCAGTGATGACAGTGTGGACAAAGCACTGCTACATGTTATCCAACGTTTCCAAGAAACTGAAGGGAAAGTCGATGCCTCATTTGCGGTAGATTTTCTGTCAGTAAAAGATCGCAAACATATCGATAAGAAAGAAACATTTAGAACACAGCTATATAAGGTCGTACTGTTTAGGTATATATCGGATGCTATTTTTGGCGATGGCTTGTCTCTTCCCTACTCTTATGAATGTCGTGCCCTCGATGACTACCTGATTCCACAGCATGTGCTGACCGACAATTTTGACTCACTGCTTGTCCAAGCTGACGCGATTCACTTAAAAGATAAAGCGCAAGTTCTACAAGATGTGTTAGCGAAGCTCGATATCAGCTATCAACAGACAAATGAACATGTTATGGCAGAAGCCAATGACTACGTGAAAGGCGATGGTTTAGGGGGATTTCGCCTCGCACACAGTAAAATGAACGCGGTTCATCTACAGGAAATGGTTGAGGCCGATGTTGACCTATTTCCACAAGAACTCCGTGTAACCTTACCGGAATTGTTAAGTACCGTACATACCTGTACGGGATTCTTAAACGAACTCCAGCCTCACAGCCAGCGCTACAACAAAAAGCGTCCACACAATCGCGAGTTGGTAGCCGGGCTCATTGGTAAAGGGCTGCATTTTACTGAGCATAAGTTTGCCAAAATCATGCGACAGACCAATACATCGACTGTGTCTACCGTGCAAAAAAGCTATCTATCTAATGAAAACTGCATATTGGCCAGCAACGCTATTATGCATTTTATCGACAAAATGCCATTGGCAGATCTTTTTTTGGTCAACGGAGAGCCCATCACGTCAAGCGACGGCGTAAAATATACCAATTCAAAAGGATCGCTGAACGCCCGAAACTCGTTTCGCTACGGCGGTAAAGAACAAGTGGTCAATGCGTACCTTGCTAATGATTGTCGAAACTTGTTCACCCATGCCAACGTGATAGGCGGGGCAGAGAGGGAAGCCCCCTACATGATTGATTGTGTTCAAAATCAAGAAGTGGTGAAGTCGAAAATGCACGTTACCGATACGCATGGCTACACGGAAATGGTATTTGGTGCCACCGATCTACTCAGTATTACCTTTGCGCCCAGAATAAAAAATATTCATCGTCTTCAACGCTATGCCCCTAAAGGAAAGAAAAAGTCATACGCACACAAGGAGTATCCCATTCTGCCAAACAAAAACATTACACCTGAACACATACTCGCAGGTTGGGATGAGCTTATTCGCATGGTTGTATCCATCAAGCTGGGTTACACCACAGCGTCGCAGCTTTTCAAACGGTTAAACTCCTATACCAGTGACAGAAACCCGCTCAAAAAGGCATTAACCGCTTATGGGCAAATCATGAAAACGCAGTACATTTTAGATTACATTGACAACCTGGAATTACGACAAGTGATTCATAAACAGCTTAATAAAGGCGAAAGTGGAAACCGACTAGACAGAGCACTGGCTATTGGCTCTTCAGGGTTGGACTATGTGGAGAAAGAAGAACAAACAGCCGTTGAAAACTGCAAACGAGTGATCAAAAACGCCATTATTTGTTGGAACTACATATACTTGACCCAGCAACTGGTGAACGCAGAGACTGCGGCGGAGCGTCGCGCACTAATTGAAAAAATCAAGGCATCGTCGGCAAATGCATGGGACCACATTGTGATTCATGGTGAAATCGATTTCTCAGACGCCCAACTGGCTGACTCTCAGCATTTTGCCTTTGAGCGTATGCACGATATCGATATCTTGCTGAGCACATAAGGAGCGAAAATTGCCAGGACGAATTGGTAATAGTCGGCCCACTAGGTAGCTTGCAACATACGCTGCAAGCTGATGGATTTGTCATACGTGGTACTGATTAACTTACCTTTCCAATAGGCATGGCAGTCAGACATGACGTCGATTGTTTTATCGAATAAACGATTGTCTTTAAGTCCCCTACTCTCAAGCCTTGTATACTCCTCATCACCTGGGATAAGGACTTTGAAAAACGTTTCAATATGCTGCACCATCATCATTTTCATAGTAATGGGATCGGCGTCTTCACGGCAACAGTGACGCAGGAATGCAAGCAAAAAATCCGGTTGTTGCTTGGCAATGCCCGTTAGATACTCAAAATCTTGGATACTGCACACAAAAATATTGTTGTAGGGAATAGGCTCGCCGAATTTTTTAGTGAGCGACTTAATTTCATGTGGCGCAATATCCTGAGCGATGTCTATGCCACGCTTGAGCAAAAACTCACCCTGAGTCACAATAAGACCAAAGCGTTCTTTTTTGACAGCGGAGAATTGATTCGACGCGCCGTCCAACAAATATGCGCACTCTACAATCTGTTTGATCCCCTTAATGATCGAGTCTTTTAGCTGGCGCTTTATCAGATAGGGATTTGCAGTGCACAACGTTTCAGCACGAGGCACAACGCCTTTTGCCTCAACAAATACACATCCATCGTCGCCTGTCACAAGAAAGTCGGTCACTTTGCCCGAGATCCCTGCACCTTTGTATATAGCCTCAACATCAGTTTCTCTAAGATAAGAAATATCTGGGCGTGACAGACAAACGTTGACGTAATGCTCAAACGCAAGACCAAAACGCTTGCGAAAGCCTGCCGTATTTTTGCGCACAAAATGATTGAGTGCAGCCTCAGCGATACCTCGCCCAAGCAAAGTTACATCTGCACAGTACAAATAACCTTCGGTAATCAGAATGGGTTTATGCAAAAGCCGCGTCTCAGCAATTGTCACAGTATCGGTGACTTCTCTGGGGAAAGTGTTGCAAAGGAAGTCTTGTAGTTGCGTTGGTGTGCCAGCAATAATTCGAATACTTTTAGCTATCGTCTCCAAGCTATAATATGGATGCAGGTATTTGACGATTTGAATATAGTTTAGCCGTCGGTTTTCTGCTCTCATACCAAAATATACATAAGACACAATGACAAAGAAATCGGTCAGCTTTATGCCTGTTGCTTGCTTAAATTCGTTGTCGAATGGGCTTGTATTATCGGGATGGAATATCTCGAATTGATTGATCAATGCACGCAACCAATATTCGTTTCGGTGTTGGATCCAGAATTGATTATTGATAAGCGGTCGCATAAATAAAATAAGCGAGTCTGAATTGTTCCCCGCTGTTGTTTTGCCATTTAACTCGAATAACCTATTCACAAACCAATACACATCCCTTTTAGTGGCAACCCGAGTTGATTTATTGGGAGTGACTTCAAAAAGCCACTCAACCACTAGGAAGCTCAAAAAGGGCAATCTTTGAAAGCGCTCTACACTGTGTTCAGGGTGCTCAGACAAAAACCGTTCAATTTCAATGAGCACAGAGAATCTATCAAAATAGCGCAGGCGTCTTTTTATTTTTAAAAGTTCTTTTTCTACTGACATTATGTGTTAGCGGGTTTGGATGAAAGCGGTTATGAGATAACAAATATTCCTTTTCGGAATAGCGAATAAATTCACTCGTTCTTTTTTAATGAGGCAATGTTGTTCTGCAGCAATTGAACCAACCAAGTGAGCAAAAATGAATGTCCTTTGTCAAAATTATCTAAGGCAATGTTTTTGTAACGCGCTCTATCCTCAGTCTTAATCGCATCACAATAATCCGACAATTGGTCCCAAATTTCCCAAGGCTCTTCACCTGAGCCAACAGATTCCATTTTTTCTAAACCCTCTATTTGTTTTACCAACTTACGCAGGGTTTCCTGTTGGTCTGATGTGATTGTGTTGGGCGGAATGTCTTCTTTAGGATGAATCTTTTTTAAGTCATCTCGTTTAAAGGCAGCGATGGCGAGATTTTTTGCATGTTCGACAGTGTATACGTTTGGATCGTGCGGGTAGCCAAGTTCGGTTTTTTCGTGATTGTAAGTCAGACTGTATATGCATTTGTTTGAGCTTTCCGAAGCAGCTAGGTCATCAGCTTGATTGAGAGCGTTTCGAACCACAAGCCTCCCGCCATGAATAGCCAAAATGCCATGCGCATTAACATGTTCTATGATTTCACTGGGACTCGTTTCGGAAATATGTACTACTTTAATCATAACCGTAAGTAATTAATTCTTTTAGTACTTGTGATTTTAACGCATTACTGTATATATTCACAGTTAAAACGATGTGTCGTTATAACAAGGAATAGTGCATGCCAAACCAAGATCAAATTTATGAAGAAGCCAATAAAGTAGCCAAAACCAATTTCAAAAAATTTTCAGATTCTCTTCCGGTCGCGTTGAGCCAAAAAGAAGCCAAGATAGCAAAACGATTAACCAAAGCTAATATGCCAGTGTTGAAAAAACTCAACAGGTTATATGCCTTGATGGATGATTTATCTGCACATGTTGAGAAGTTTACGCCCTGTGCTAAAGGCTGTAACCACTGCTGCACTTATCCAGTCACGGTGTCGGAGATTGAAATACAGAATATTGAAAACAGTTCTGGGATAAAAAGAAAACCAATAATACTGAAACAAGAACGCAGTAAATTCACACCATGTCCGTTTCTTAAAGATGGCGCCTGCTCTATTTATGATGCTCGGCCTTTTGTTTGTAGGAGACACGTAACGATGACTGAAACGAATGAATGGTGTAAGCCTGACAATGCTTTTGAATATTCTTTTCCATTACTCTCCTTTACTGAAATTAACCGGTCTTATGATTTGATTAGAGTTGAGAGTGGTCGGCCTTTATTGGTGGACATTAGAGGTGTGTTTTGACGTCTCGAAAACAATCATTTATGAGTAACGCGTGATGATTGGTAATAATTCTCATTCGCTATGCGTGAATTTTGAGTTTTGTTTAGGAAAAGCCTACGTCAGCACTTTTAATTCAAAACTGCTCAGTTAATTTGATTTGGACGTAATAAATTGAATCGTGCGCTACGTAAAATCTGCAGTACTATGTCCCTGATATTTTAATTTCATTCACGTAGCGCACGGTATGTTTTTGCGCCGTTTTGTTGATAAAAAAGTTAAACTATTTTGAGGCATTTATTATTAGGTTAAACAACTGAGCATTTTATAAAAGCTCATTGATTTCTTGATATTGATGTTTCTATCTTGCTTGTTGGTTTTTTACTGCGTTATTTAATATGTGATTTCATCTCTATTATCTATGCCGCAAATGACTATAAATGTTTTAAGCTCATAGCTTATTTAGATGCTCTTCTTAAACTAGAGGTATTTGATTACCTGACGTTTAAGTTAATCACCGCAATTACCATACACAGCTATTTAAGGCTTTTTTATAAACCTGCGTTCTCAATGCAGCACGTCTATCCATAACGGCTATGCAAAGAATGTAATTCAACTGTGGCAAATCACTAATGCGAAATCGCAGTCACAATCTTCATTACGTAGCTACTCCTTATTGTCTTGGTGGCAACGCAAACCAAATTACTAGAACGTGTGATCGTATATACGTTTCTGTGCATATAAAGCGTTAGCTACTAGTAAACGCATCGCTAAGGAAAGTTATGAAAATTCAAAGTTTTAAGGCTGAAGGTTTAGCGCAGTTGTCATATTTGGTTTCAAGTGGACAATTTGCGTTTGTAGTTGACCCACAATTAGATATATCCACGTATATCGATGCTGCAACAAGTCTTAATGTAAAAATAGACTGCATATTTGAGACCCACCGTAACGAAGATTTTATATCAGGCGCTGCAGCGTTGGCACAGCGTCTTGATATACCTGTTTATCACGGGCCGAACGCTGACGAAAATGTTGAATATGCTTCTTACACCAGTGATGGTGATAAATTCAACGTTGGAGATTTACTTGTATCCGTATTAGAAACGCCTGGTCATACTAAAGACAGTATCTGTCTAGCCGTATCTGATACTGCTATAAGCGACGAAGTTATTGCGGTGTTCACCGGCGATACATTATTTGTAAATGATGTAGGTAGAACTGACTTTTATCCTAATGAAGAACATGAAATGGCGGGACGCTTATTCGAAAGTCTTCAGAAGTTGTCACGCTTACCCGAATCGGCTGTTATTTATCCAGCGCATGGTGCAGGTTCAGTTTGTGGTGGAGGTATGGCAGACAGAGAGTTCTCGACTATCGGATATGAGCGTAGGAATAACCCCAAGTTCTCAATCAAAGACAAGCAACGCTTCATTGAAGAAAAGGTACAGGAAACACATTACTATGCGCCCTACTTCGAAAAAATGGAAAAATGCAACGTTAAAGGTGAGCTTTGTACTATAGATATCACCTCTCCTGCTTTCATTGGTAATTTCGATCCTTTTGAACTTTCAAATCAATGTTATAACAATGAAATAAAGATAATAGATGTAAGGACTAAAGATGAGTTTTGTAGCACTCATATAGATGGCAGTTTGTTCTTTGGTGAAGGTTTGGTTTCATCATATGCAGGTTGGTTTCTAAAGGATAACGACAAGATCATTGTAGTCGCTAATAGTGGTGAACACGCCAGTTCAACAGTGTTGCAGCTACGTCGGATGGGTTTTAATAACGTTAATGGCTATATTATCAATGTGCCTGTATTAACTGGTGACGCTAACGTCGATAAAGGATTGTGTTCCTTAAGTCTCACCAGTGCAAAAGCCGTTAAAGTACACTTTGATAGTAATAGCAGTGACTGGGTTTTATTGGACGTTCGAAAACAAGATGAGGGTAAGCCGGGATTTGTACAGAATTCGCCAAATCCAGCTTAATTAATTGTTAATTAAAGAGTTTATACTTTATAAGGTGTGTTCTTGGAAATTAGTCGATCTCAAATGGAATTAGCCGGGAATTTTAAGACACTTTGCGATGCTTTGCGATGCTTTGCGATGAAAGCGGTAGATACGGCCTAATCTAACTTTCATCGGCGTCAACAAAATGCAATCTAAATGGCAATTGTCCATGGTTATTGGGAGCTTCATCAAAGTGGAAACCAAACTGCTCATAAAATTTGCGTAGTCTGGCGTTGTCTCTATCAGCAAGCCCACAGACCTCATGCACTCCTTTCAAATCAGCTAGATTAAGCAGAGTCTCTACCAGGTCACTCCCAATTCCGTATTGACGGTGAGCTTCATTAATAAATAAATCATCAATGTGCATAACCCCGTCTTCAATCGTCCAGTTTAGGTACCCGAGCCTGATTGATGGTCCGTGCGCGCTGATAGTTTGTACATTAAAGCGACCGTGAAGGTCTGAAAACTCTCGATGTTTTACAATGTATTGCATGCAATCAGCCTGTATTTTTTGTTAACAGCTAAAATTCACTTAGTAACGAATATACCATATGGTTTGCCGCAGTAACTATAAAGCGAACTGATCACCCAAGAACCGTGCTCTGATTCGTTAATCTGACAAACACGTTGGCTATAGATCGTGTTGCATTATCTTTGTCTTTGGCTTATAAATAAAAGGTTGCTCTTGGTAGGAGCCAGCCGCTCGTCGTTGCAAAGCTTATGAAGCACTACTTTATTTTTACTGTTACCACATTAGCTCAATATTTTATATCGGGCTTGTTGAGCGGTTGACGAGCGACGCTAGTAGACAAGCCGGGAGATAGAAAATGTTGAACGAAACTATTCGCCCATCAACCATTGGTGGCATCAAGCGTCTTGCCAAGCAAATAAAAAAAGCGAAAAGCGTACCTCATCACGAAGCATTAGATATTGCTGCTCGAAATGCTTTTTTTGAAAACTTTGCACATGCACGTAACCAGCTCGAAAGCTCATCGACTCTCAAGTCGGGCTACCCATTATTTTTTACTAGCTATTGGTATGATCGGCAACGCCGCAAAACGGGTCGAGAAGTATTAGAAATTGAGCTTTCAATACCTTTACTCGAATTAGCCACTAAAAATGAATTGAAAATTGCCAATTCGCTGGGAAGGTTTAGGCTGGCTACGCCGGATCTTTTTGTCCATGACGATGTTTGCTCCTCACAAGACGAAGCAATAGAGCTGATTTGTAAAGCGGTCAGAGTGTTAAGGTTTATCGAAGCCACGGGGTTAAAACCGAGCAGGGATCACACCGCGGCTTACCCGGATAGAGAGCATAACAACCGACTGCCTCAATCTGATCACGCCTCTCATTGGTATGATCCTGCTCTCGGGCAGTTTATCCTGGTTGATGAGCCTTATATTGATGCAATCGTTGATGGTAAACGAGCCGCATGGGCTAAAGAGCATAATTGGTACCTAAAGGCCTCAAAGTGGTCAGGTATGTATTATCCAGGTATGTCGAGCCTGTTTATCGCAACAGATGCATCGACAGGCTACGATATTAGTGCCTTAATGGCGAAAATTGACAACATCCCCTCTCCACTAACGAAAGACAATTGGGACGGTACATCCGCCAACGGCCATGAGACCTTTTTCAGCCCCCTTTGTATTACCCCTCAGGATAAGAAAAGAGCCGTCGCGAAAGGTACCATATACCGAGCGTCAGGGAGTAAAACGCGACCCATGGTAAGTTGGGGCTCGTCGCATAACGAACGACGACCAAACGCCGTTATGCCGATTGAGTCTCATCAGTTTGTTGCACGACTGATAAAGGCTATTGAGCAGTCTGCTGCAAAGCCCATTGATGTTAATCGCCGGCTGTCATCGATCAAAAGTAAATTGGAAGATTGGTTCTTTTCTGAATATGAACAAGATATAACTGATACGTTTGAGCTGTTCTACTATAGTGGTATCGATGACGATGATCCGCTTGTTTTGCAAGCCTCTTCGTCGAAAGGGGTTATTCACCTGCTGCAAGCGTTGAAAATAAGGTTATCGGAGTCTTATGTTGATTGCGAGCCGTTACGAAAAATGATGGGGAAAATTGACACGTCCATTAAGCTCACCTCCAGTCTTCAATAACGATTATCGACAGAACGGTTTAGTTAAAGGCCGCTCACAACCAAACGTGGGTGGCGCTCTATCTACGAAGACAACTCACAACAATATTGTTCCAAAACCCGGGCTATGACGGGCGCGGTTTTTGCGGCGTCTTGGTATTGAACCACTGTTCAATCATTGCTTTTTGCGTCTCGATAACCGCGTTAAGTTGCACTGACTCATGCTTTAATGCCTGTTTTTCTTTTGTGAGCTCCGTGAGCGACGTTTGTAAGCTCTCCTGTTTGTCGTGGGCACCTTGTAGTTCGCTCGTTACGCCTGCAAACCGGGCTTCCAGTCGGTCGTACTGTTGTTTTAACTCGGATAGCCGAGCTTCCGAACTTCGACTTTCCTGGTATACGGCATCGTAGTGTCTCTTAAGCTCCGCCAATTGAGTTTCGAGTTGAGTATTGCGTTGCGTCAGCTCTGAATAACTGTGCTGCCGTGCAGTCAAGGTTTGCTCCAGCTCAGCGACCTCACTTTGCAGCCCCTGAACGTCTCGCTCGTAGCGCCGCTGCTCGTGCTCTCGTTGCTCACGGACCGAATCGCGATAGTGATTTAATGCTTCCCGGGCTTGTGTGTGTTTTTCTTCCAGAGACGCAATACGATCATCTTTTTCAGACAGGCGTTGTTTCTGTGAGGACAGATCGGATTGGAGTCGCTCATTCTCAACTTCCAGCTGATGGTTTATCTCTCGAAGTTGCTGCTGGTGCTGCTCGGCTTGTTGCAACGTTTGCATTAGCTCCTCAACATGCGTTTGCGTGGCCAGGAGCTCCTGACTTTGTTGCTCGAATCGCTCCTGCCAGGCATTCACCTGCTCGCTGTGCCGCTCCTCTTGCGCTTCCAGTGTCTGATTCGCCTCGGCTTTAAGGCGACTGGAGAGTTGGTTGACCAACGCGATAAGTTCATCACTCAACGACGCTGAGAGTGCCGTTTTGTCGTCATCGGTTTCCAACTCTTTTAAGTAACGGTGGATCGTTGTTTTTGAGCCGGTGTTGCCGAGTTCAATACGTACCGCATCAATCGACACTGATTCGCCCCGGGCGATTAACGCATTGCGCGCCTGCTCTACTGACTTTTTCGTAATACCGCCTCTGGCCATTATAGTTTCCCCGCAATTTCATACTGTAGTATGTACTATGTATTTACATACTAAACGATATTTTTATTTTGTCTAATTTTAAGTGTTTTTAAGAATAGATAATCTGAAATTATGATGGGTTAGACTGTTTCTTATTGATTTATCGGCTATTCTGATACGTAATAAACGAGAATAAGCGACTAAGCAGTACAGAGCACCGATGGTCAAACTGAGCCGTCAACTGTACTGAGCGAATGAGGACGCCATGAGTAATTTGGATCGCTATCTGCACGCTGCAACCCGGGAGAATACCCGGCGCAGTTATCAGTCGGCCATAGAGCACTTCGAGGCGCACTGGGGTGGTCGGCTGCCGGCGACGAGCGACCAAATCGCCCGATATCTGTCGGATCATGCCGGTGTGTTGGCGCACAATACGCTGAAGTTACGGCTGGCCGCGCTGGGACAATGGCATCAGTCTCAGGGATTTGTCGATCCCACCAAGTCGCCGTTGGTTCGTAAGGTGTTAAAAGGGATCCGCGAATTGCATCCGGCTCGTGTTAAGCAGGCTCGGCCCATGCAACTCGAAGCCCTGGAGCAAACCTGTGATTGGTTAGACCGTTGTCGCCAGGCAGTATCAACCATCAATGCCACGGCTCTCCGGGCCAGCCGGGATAAAGCGCTGCTGCTCATTGGATTTTGGCGAGGTTTCCGCAGTGATGAGATCGTCCGATTACGTATAGAGAACATTGATTTGGCGCCGGGTGAAGGCTTGTCGATCTACTTACCCCGCAGTAAATCCGACAGAAACAATCAGGGTCAGGCCTACCGTACACCGGCGTTGTCGAAACTCTGTCCAGTTCAAGCCTATCAGGATTGGTTAAACGATGCGGAGATCACTGAAGGCCCTGTGTTTCGGGGGATCAATCGATGGGGGCAAATGGCTTCGTTGCCCTTGAGTCCGACAAGTGTCTTACCCGTATTACGGCAACGCCTAAAAGAAGCGGGTGTGTTAGAGGCCGAGCAGTACAGCAGCCATTCTCTGCGACGCGGATTTGCCAACTGGGCGACCCAGCAAGGTTGGTCGCTGAATGAGTTGATGGAGTATGTCGGGTGGCGTGATATTCAGTCAGCCGTGCGGTATTTGGAGGCCTCTACTCCCTTTGAAACCATGCCATCCAATGCTGAAATTGTGCACCAGAATATGAGACTGACCGAAGCCACTCCCATTGTACTTACAGTTGAACTGCGCTTATTAAAACTTGATCACAAAACACGAGCAGAGCGAACCGTTCAAAAACGTCTCGAGCGGTTCGGCTTAAAGGCCTTCAGTGAGAACGTGGAGCAGATAGAGCCGCATGGTTATCGATTACAGTTGGCACCCGGGCATCAATCGGAGCTCGATACGGTGGTCGAAGAGCTACTGGATCGGCTGCATAG
>CERB01080051.1_pt1 | contig 14247 bp, 6 predicted proteins | sample 356271 | NCBI WGS metagenome assembly CERB01 (sample SAMEA2621155, study PRJEB7988) | marine metagenome | isolation source: saline water (ENVO:00002010), including
CCAGATTGCGCTGACGACTGTTTTTGTTTTGAGTATGCTGAATCGATTGAGGAATGTATGGACCCTGTAAGCCTTGCAGACATAATTGAAAATAATCCTGAAATGCTTGGCGACAGGCCTCCCATCGACCCATTCGCAGATGACGAAGTACTTGAATGCGGAATAGAAAACCCAGAGATTTGTGATACCTGTCAATAAGGGGATTAAATGCCATCAGGCAAAGCGATAACTATAGAACTATGGGCTGATTACCAAGCATTACGGCGCCAAGGCATCTCAATGTATGAGGCGTCTAAGAAATGTAATATTTCTTATCACGCTTGTCGTGATGCAGAAAGTGATAAAGCTCCAAGAAACTATATTGCTGCACAAGAAGCACTTGGGAAATCTATCCAACCACAAGTTCCCCAGTATGAAGGGCTGCCTGACGAAGCCCAAGCAGCATACGACAACATAGAAATTTTTGCTAAACGCTATTTCGGGATCATTTTGCAGCCTTGGCAGATAGAGGCTACCGAAAGAATTATGGCGTTAATGGAAACAGAGTACGAAGAGTACTGTGTAATTAATGCGCCTCCGGGTACAGGAAAATCGACTTTCTTTGCTAAAGTATTACCCGCATGGGCAACCGTGCGTAACCGAGCTATCCGTGGGATGATCGGTTCTTCGACACAACGTCTAGCAGAATGGTATTGCCGCAGGTTGCGTGCCGAATTAGATCGAGCGCATCCAGTAAAAGCTGAGTTAAACGATGTTCGACTCAACTTGGCGATAGACGCTGAAGCGACGTTGCAAGAAGACTTCGGCATGTTTAAGCCAGATTCGTCAGAGATCTGGCGGGCCGAAGCATTCACAGTGTTACAAAAGGATGACACTCCTCTTTCGCAGAAAGAACCTACGTGGTCAGCGTTCGGAATGGACTCTGGATTCCTCGGGGGTCGTTTCGATCTGGTCATATGGGACGACGTTTACGATCCCCGCAAGATGCGGTCGGCAGAAGCCCGTGAAGACATGCGTCGCTGGTGGGACGAAGTAGCAGAAACCCGTCTTGAACCGGGTGGGTTACTTGTTTTGCAGGGACAACGTATGTCTGCGGACGATATTTATCGTTATGCATTAGATAAAGTAGCGCCGCCAGATGAAATGGAACTAGAAGAAGATGAATTTGAAACAGAAGATGCGCCTGAAGAATGGCGTAAATACCATCACCTTAAATATCAAGCGCATCACGAAGAACTTTGTCAAGGCGATCACAAACCTGACGCCGCACCTTGGCCCGAAGGGTGCCTACTTTACCCTCGAAGACTCCCGTGGCGACGCCTCCGACACGTCAAAGCACAAACCCCAGACAGATTCGAAGTCCTCTACCAGCAATCAGACGTAAACCCATCAAACGTATTAGTAGATCCTTTGTGGGTCAGCGGGGGCGAAGGCACAGACGGCGTTTTCCATCCCGGCTGTTGGGACGAAAACAGAGATTTGTGGGAGTTACCAGAAAACATTTCTAGTGAATTGCACGTTATGGCAAGCGCCGACCCTTCTCCATCCCAATTCTGGGCATTGCAATGTTGGGCTTACGCTCCAGAGACAGAGTTCAGGTATCTGTTAGAGTCTTATCGACGTAAAATGGATGCCCCGTCATTCTTAGATTGGAGCCATGAACGCCAATCATTCTCTGGTGTTGCCGAAGACTGGTGGCAAATTAGCAACAATCTAGGACATCCAATTACACATTGGATCATAGAAGCTAATGCCGCACAAAAATTTATTCTCCAGTACGACCATTTCCGCCGTTGGGCGGCGTTACGCAACGTTCAGTTGGTGCCGCATTATACGCACTCTAAAAATAAGGGCGATCCCAAGTACGGAGTGCAAATGCTCGCTCCGTTATGGCGTGTTGGCCGAGTGCGTTTGCCGGGTAAACAGAACACAGAAGCACGACCACATTCAATGCTTTTAGTGAACGAAGTAACACGATGGAATCCTGAAGGAACAGGTGCCCGTACAGATGACTGTGTTATGGCACAATGGTTCTTAGAACATAATTTAGAAAAACTTTATATACCGACTATGATTAACAATCGTCAGTGGCGTCCTTCTTGGATGGCCGGTGACGACGAACCAGCTTTGAGGTAACTGTGAAAACAGTTGACGAAATCGTTTCAATATACTCTGCCCGTTCGCAAGCAGCGGATGGCGCAAAACAACGGATGAGAGTACTCCGAGATTATTATAACGGAGATGTTATCGTCCCGCTACCTGAACTTGACTCTGATGAACAATCAGCAGTAGCTAATCTTTTAGCACAAGGTTTAGACCAGACAGCGATGCGAATAGCATCTACAAGCCCAGACATTTTTTGTCCCCCGGTAGATAATAAAACTAAACGAGCAAAAGACAATTCACGTATCCGTCGGCAAGCTCTTTTCGGCTGGTGGGAAAACTCCCGCATGGATTTGCAGCTTGCAAAACGAGCACGCCAGCTAATCGGGTATTCAACAACCTGCACACAGTTACGCTTCAACCCACAAAAAGGTTGCCCTGAATGGCATCTTCGTGATCCGTTGACTACTTACCCAGCAAAAATGCTAGGTGTAGACGATATGCGTCCACGAGATGTTGTTTTCGGCTATGAACGAAGCTTGGGCTGGATAAAACAAATGTATCCAGAAGCAGGTCGAATTTTTCAAGGTGACGCAGTTAGCGAAGATCACCCAATAGAACTCATCGAGTATCTTGACGCTGAAGAGCAAGTTCTCATAGGTAGGCGAGGACCAATCAAGAGCGGTTCATTTATCCCTTCATCTAACGAACAAGAAAATATCCAAGTAGAGTTAGAACGAATCCCTAATCTTTTAGGAGAAACACCTTTAGTTTGTGCTAGCAGAATTGCTTTAGACACGGCACAAGGCCAGTTTGATGGCATTTTAGGGATGTACCAAATGCAGGCACGGCTTATGGCTTTGGAAGTCATCGCCGTGCAAAAAGGCGTTTTCCCTGACACTTGGCTAGTAGGCCGAGCAGGTGAAACCCCGCAGATCGTTAATCCTGCTGATGGTTTAACTGGCGAAGTCGGGGTAATCCGGGGTGGCGACTTAAAGGACATGTCGTTGCAACCGGGCTATATGACTAACCCAGCTATTGATAGGCTCGAACGGGCACAAAGATTAACGGCTGGCATCCCCCAAGAGTTTGGTGGCGAATCAACTTCAAACATTAGGACAGGCCGTCGAGGAGACTCCGTGCTTTCCGCAGTTGTTGATTTCCCTGTGCAAGAAGCACAGAAAATAATGGCTCGCTGTTTGCAAGAAGAAAATAAGTTAGCTGTTAAAATGTCTAAAGCATATGCGGGTCGTCGCCCAACCTCGTTCTATGTAGCAACTAAAAATGCTAAAGGACGAGTTGACTATGTGCCAAACGAAAACTTTGATAGCACCGATAACGTCGTCAGCTATTCGCAAGCTGGTGCAGATATAAACAACTTGATCGTCGGTGGCGGGCAACGAGTCGGCATGGGCACGATGTCTAAACAATCGTTTATGTCTATCGACCCGTTAGTTGATGATCCAGAGTTTGAGCATGATGCAGTGATAGCCGAACAGCTTGAAACAGCCCTGTTGTCGTCATTGCAGCAACAAGCAGCAGAAGGAATTATTCCTCCCGCTGATTTGGCACGGATTATGGATCTTGTGAGAAGTGACAAACTCGAATTAGCTGAAGCTGTAGAAAAGGTACAGAAAGAAGCGCAAGAACGTCAAGCGCAAGAAGTTCCGATGAACGCTCCAGAAGCGCAACCGGGATTAGCGTTGCCGGGGATGGGGGCAGAAGCAATGCCTATGGAACCAGAAATGGGTGATCCTGCTGAAGCAGCTTCACTAGAACAGCTTATCGGGGCGCTTTAATGGTCAGAGCTAGGAAACAACCCGCGAGAGCAGCAACCGGACAAGAGTACGGAGCGGCTAAAGAACAAATGGACGCACAGCGGGAAGTTCCTTTGCCGCAAGAAGTCCAGATGATGCCACGCCCCGGAGCAGTAAATCCGGCTGATACGCCAGATCCTTTTGGCCCGACAGCTAGACCAAACGAATCGATTTCGGCAGCCCCGATGCCCGTAGGTGGCAATGCCCCATCAACAGGCCATACTGCTCAACGAGCACAAAAACTTGGTGTAGTTATCCCAAGTCTTTTGGCGACTATGGGGTCGTCTGATTTTACTACCGCAGCGACACGCAAAATTTTGCGTCAATACGAGGCGTCCCTTCCACCATCAACGGATGAATAATGAGCATTCAAGAGCGTTTTGGCAATATCGCTAATGCCGCATGGCAAGGCACAGATTCTGCTTTTGAGTTTTTAACAGATATCCTGCAAGAGTTCACTGGCACACAAGATGAATACGAAGGTGTAGCTGGAACGATCTGGGGGTCATGGAACGATAATGTTCTCGGAGAAGGTGGGGTATTACAAAGCGCTATAGGGCCAGAAGGTGTTGGCGGAGAAATAGTTGATGCGATGCCTGATCCTGTTAAGGATGTAGGCCGCCCTATATTTAATGCCACATTTGACACTATCGACGCTGTTTATGAAATGGGCATTGACCGTCCGATGGCTGTCCTCTTTACGTTGGCTAACGCAGGCGTTATGGATGGGACAATCACGAACTATCTTGATCCTCGTGTTTGGCAACAAGCAGCAGAAATAGGGCGCTTTGGCGATGCATTAGAATTAGGTCAGTTCTATGGGGAAGACAAAGTAGGTGGGGAACGAAGCGCTGGCCAAGCTTTAGCGTTAATGATAAACCGCACAAACATACTTGACCCGACAGAAGTTGAACGTGTCGAAGGAACCACTTTCTACCAAATGAGTTCAGGCATCGTTGATGCTGCAATGCAATGGTATTTAGACCCGTCAAATATTGCTGGCAAAATATACAAAGGAAAAAAGCTTAAAAGAGATGAGTTGTTACGCCAACAAGTATCTTCTGGCAACTATGAAGCTGTTTTAGAAACAAACGGGTACAGAAACTTTAAAGGAGCTTTAAAAAACATTGTTGAAGATTCAGGGATAGATTTTTCGGACACGTTCAGAAAAGGCAACGGATTCGTTTTTGGCGATGAAGTAAAGATCGGAGAACTTGCAACAAAAATCTTGGGGGCTGCAAAAGAAGGAAAGTTTGGGCGCCCATTCCGCAACATGACATGGGACGAAGCCCAGACTTATGCTTCTCTTTCCGGTGGCCTTGACGTTGGCCGCATGGACCAAGCATTTGATTACATGATTCGTATTCAGTTAGGTGATGCTAAAGCTATCGGAGAGATGGAAGAAGCGGCAAGGTCGTGGGTCACTGGATTACTGAATTCAGATGTATACGACGAGCTTATGGCAGTTCAAGATGAACTCGGTTGGCTCGATGAAATGGAACGAAAAGGTTGGGAAGTCAACCAGATAGACGAAAACGTTGAGGCACTCCCTGAACAGTTTAAACGGTTAGCTAAGAATCTAGAACTGTCACCGGAACAGATTTTTGAACGTCGCCAAGAAATAATAGCGAATCTCCAGACAAGACAAATCGAGTTAGAGGCTTCTCTTTTCACTGATGCTTACGGGCATATGCCATTTGCGGCTGCTTTGATCGCAAAACAAGAACGTTTAAGAACGCTTGCTAGAAACGTGTCTAACTCAATTAATGGTATAGAAGCGCATAAAGGTCTTAACTGGTTTGACGAGGCTATGAACGATAGCCCTGATCTTGTGACAGCAGCGGCTGACCAGATCTTAATGAACCATAACGTGAATCTTTTAGAACCGTTGCCGATGATCGGGGACTTAGCTAAAAACGGTATCGCTGCCAAAACATTCATAATGAACTCACCTATAGGCCAAGGAGTTCTAGCCAATCCGGCAGTTCGACTGATTACAGAAAAGATCCCTCATCAGTTGATGAACTGGGATGATCCAGCGCAGCAATTCACGACTTTTGAGCGGATGCTGCGAGATGCGGGGAATGTTGTCTTTGAAGGGAAAACTCTTTTAGATGAAGCTGGCTTAAACTCTGATGCAGTTTTGGGTGAGTTTATGCAAATAAGATCCCAAAAAGCCAGACGGGAGTTTTTTGAAGAAAGAGTAACGCAACTAAATTATGCTTTACCAAAACTTTTCAACAAAACCCTTGACCAACATAGCTTAGATAATTTGGCTCAAACATTGCAACGCCAATATGGGCAAGCACAAGATGTTTTACATACGCACGCAAAAGCTACGAAAGCATATGGAAACCTTGATTACAGTCGTTTAGATTACGCTACTGACGGCGAAATCATGGCCCGGTATATTCCGATGACTCCGGCACAGCTTAAAGAGTCGAGCCTTGTCCCTCGCTATGACCTTTATCAACAGGCTTTTGGCGACAACATGTCCCCTCTCAGTCGCAAGGTTCGCGGGACTATCGAACAAACCTTAAACGGCTTTACTGCGATTTGGAAAAAAGCGGTCTTGCTCCGACCGGCATGGCCTATGCGTGTCCTTATCGATGAAGTTGCCCGTAACGCTGCAACTATCGGGGCGAGCGCCACTATTTCTGGTTTTGCTAGCGGTTTCAACGATCTTCGTGTGGCATGGTTCCGCAAAAGCGGCATCGATTTAGGCCAGCCCATGATGGAAGAACTGATTTTTACGCTCACCCAAGCAAAATATAGAGCTAAAAAAATGTCTCGGAAAGGCCAAGTATTTGACGAAAATTCGGTAATTGGTAAACGTTGGGATGAGTGGACAGCAGAAGAAAAATGGGAACTAACCCAAAACGATTATGTCGAATTACTCGAAAGCTACAATGAAGCAGAACGTATCGGTTTAGTAGAACCAATAACAGATCTAACTGAACGAGTTATTTCGAAAGAGTATGGGCTACAAAGAATTAAAAAACGTACAGCCATGACTACAGGCCTTGGTCTGTTTTTAGCTGGACCCGCTGGAGCGGCTATAGGCGGCCTTTATTCTCTTTATGGCAAAAACACAATGCGACGTGTCGCACGAAGCGAAGTTTTGACTAACCAAATGTTCGCTCTTCGTGAATCTGCACGGGCTGATTTCGCAAGTATGAAAGCCCGTTATCGTGACCAGATTGCCGAGTTGGACTCTAACGATCTAGAAACTGCCAAAAAACTGACTAAAGAAATAGAGGACTTAGACACTGCTGTTCGGATACTCGAAACAGGCGCAGAAGCTATAAGCGAACACGACAAATGGCTTCTCGACAATCTTAAAAGCGAAGATAAAAAACTTTATGACAATTTCTCTAAGGTCGGAGATTTAGCTTCACAAGGGAATTACCAAAATGTTTGGCTTGGCGGATATCAAACAGAAAATGCTTTTGGAAACAATCCCACTGAAATAGCTATTTATAAAAACGCTATTTCATCTGACAACTCTAACCGTCAAATGTGGGAAGGTGTATCGGCAGCGGCTAGGCGTACCACACGCCAAAGAGATCGCACACAATTCGACATCAAGAATCCTAAGCAAACAGATTCTTTCGCAAGCGCATACAACGACACGTTAAACCGGCAATGGATTCCGATAGGCGGCAGAGAAACTCCGTTCCAAACATTTATGGGCATGTTTTGGGAAGGCGCTTCAGACGAAACAATTTTAAAGTTTCTACAAAATGAAGGACAAATGGTTAGAGAGGCTTTTCCAGAGTTCTTTAACCAAGATCCATTAGCTTTGATAGCAGACCTTAGGGCAGAAACTAACGCTTTTATTCCTGATCTTCCACAGTTCGCACCCGTGAGACAAAACGCTGCAAATGGAATAGAGATCGAGTGGAACCGAGATATACAACCATTAATCGACCGTCACTTTAACGGCGATATCGACAAAGTTAGAAAAGCTGCCGGGACCGATGACTTCGGCAAAATCGTAGGTGACTCTTCGTTACAAGACGCTGCACAAGTGAAGAATCTGCAAATGCGTGTAGGAACTTGGATTGATGAAGCTTTTGAGAACATCGGCACTATGACGACGGACTCTTTGACAAGAAGCCCGTTGTTTCGTTCGTTGTATGACAAAGAAATGGCGAGACAACTAGGTTCTCTTAAAGGTCCAGACGGTGATGTGTTTACCCTCACGGGTAATGACATTAGAATCATAGAAGAGCGGGCACGAAGCAAAGCGATAAAGGCCAGCAAAGATCTTTTATACGATTTGGCGGAACGAACACGCTTTGAAGAAGTCGTGGCCAACTTGATGCCATTCGTAGGTGCATGGCAAGAAGTTTTAACAAACTGGACAGGGATAGCTATAGACAATCCAGACTTGGTAGGAAGGGTCGTCCGAAACTGGCGTTTGTTAGATGCTGAAGATGAGAACGGCAACCCTCTTGCTGTTTTCAGGATGCCAAATATTTTTGACAAAGACATTCCTTGGGGCGGAGGAAATGTACTCCCGTTTTCTGGCGGGAAATGGTTTGGCAAAGCAAGCATATTAGCTGACACAGCAGTCAAATTTAATCTCAAATCGATCTCGATGATCGGTGGAACACCCGGTGTAGGCCCACTTGTCTCCTTCCCAATCTCAGAAATCGTTATAGAAAACCCTTCCTTTGAATCCGCAGTCGGATGGATACTTCCGTATGGTGTAAACGAAGGTCAAAACGCTTTCACACGGTGGCTAGATTCAGCCGCTCCTGTTTGGGCAAAAGCAATGGCTGGTGCTACAGGTCTATCAACACCGGAACGGGCACAAACATTAGCCCGTATAACGGCTGACTTAGCTTATGAATACGAATCTAACGGCGACATAATCTCGACAGAAGCTGATTGGAAAGTATTCGAAGATGAGGTATACCGCAGAACAAGCAAAGTCCTCCAAATCCGTGCATTTGGGGCAACATCTATGCCTATGTCTTTCCGTATGCAGTCACCACACTGGCGGATGATCGATAAATACTACGAAATATCTAAAGAGAGTGGGATAGAAGCAGCAGATACGTGGCTTTTACACAACCATTCTGACCTTTGGGCCATAACAGGTAGGCAGACAGCAGCTAGAGGTGTCGCTTCGGGAACATTGCAAGGCGATAAAGCTTATGATGAGCACCAAAAGTTTGCTGATTCGTTCCCAGAACTTAGAGATCTCATTATTGGCCGTGTCGGACCGTTAGATGTCAAGTTCGAGTACAGCAGAGCCGTCAAAATAGGCGAAATGCAAGATGGCAGGCGTGTTGATTTAACCCCAAGAGAGATATATGAGGGTGCGTCAACTACTAAAGGCTGGAAAACATGGCGGGGTGTCATGGATTTCGTCAATGAGCAGCTAGAAGCTTCAGTAGCTATGGGGCAATCTGGTGATTTGCAAGCTCATCCTAAGCTTCTCGATTTGGTTAATTCTACAGCCGTAGTTATGGGGCGTTCTAACCCAACATGGTATGAAGAAAAACTCGAAACACAAAGTCCTTTAGGGCAAGCCAGAATTATTCAAGGATTGCGAGAATTTCTGCTAGATCCAACGTTCAATTATCATCCGGCATGGGCGTTGATTGAAAGATGGGTAGATAATCACGACGATACGTCTTTGATAATGCAGCAACGCTATGAATCGACTGGCAACAGAGACTTTTTGCGGTTGGGCTTCCAAGGCAACGCTGATTTAGCAGCCGATTTTCATACTGTAAATCTCGATTTAGCATTACGCCCAGATCTAGCTGAAATACATACACGGTACCTTTCTTCCATAGACACAGTTAAACAAAGTAACTTTGCTTGGAACTTTCCTACTACTAACAAGGCATTAGCAGCATGAGCGACGAACTAGAAGACTTAGGTTCAGCGGAACAACGCAAGAACCAAGCAGAAAATATGTATATGAGCCTTGCGGATCAGCTTTTGCTGCAAGGACTTGTTACCGATAACGACATAATAATGTATGCACCTAATTACGAAGAAGGGTTGCCCGAAAAGACTGGTGATCGTCCCGGTGAAAACATCGGAGCGCAAGATTATCTTCTTCCGCTTGTTGCGAGCTTTCTTGGGATGGGTGCGATAGCCGCAGGTCCGACTGTTCTCGCTAAACTTGGCGGCATTCCTGCTTTGCAAGCAGCAGGAAGAATAACGGGTCTTTCAAAAACCGCTTTCCCTTTTACTTCCTCTTTAAAAGCAGGGGCAACCTCAACTAGGAATTTAGGTTGGGTCGGAAACCCGTGGATAACAGTTCCAGCAACAAAATTGGGGTGGGCTGCCAAAAAAACTTATGGTGTCGGTGTCTTAGGAGGAGCTTACGCTGCGGCTTCACAACTGTGGGGTGGCATATTCGGTGGCACAGATAAAAGCCCAGAAGAACTAAAAGTCGAAGCAGAAAAACAGTTAGAAGAAGATTTAGCTGGCGCTACGACTATAGGCCCAACTGCCGAAATCCCGGGAATGGGAGAAGGCGACGGCGGATTCGGATTAGCAGATTATTCACTGTTAGCTGAACAAGCAGGCCTAAACCAAAGCAACTTCAGAACTCAAATGCCCGGGTTCTACGGGGGAATCACTTTAACTGACAAAGGAATGTTCGCTTCTTCGGAAGCTTCGGATGTGGCAGGCGCAGCTATTCTCGAAGGGTTAGGCGATAAAGCAGAGCTAGAACAATATCTTGTGCCGCCTTTAGCGAGTTCGGCAGGTCGAACTCTTGGGGCTATGACTGTCCGCTGGTATGACGTTTATGCGCCTATTTCTGAACAAGCTGTGCAAGCAGGTTTGGGTTCTGTAACTCAACAAGGAGTCGGTGGCCCCCAAGGCGAATTTTATTCTGAAAGCAAGATCGGTGATGAACAAATTATTGGCCGTTCTATGCTTGCGCCGGGTGAAGAGATGCCGGAAGCTCCGATGGGTCGTCGTTATGAGGAACGTGAAGCCGAAGTGGCTTACGGTATCGATGACGCTTTGGCCTATTACGATGGGTTAGAAGAAGAAGAGAAACGTGAGTTCGCTACTGGGCTTTTGGCTTTGGGTTATATGGGGACTGGGCGCAGCAATGATGTAGGTACAGTTGATTGGTTATTGAATCCTGATTCGGCTTTGCAACGTGATGCTGTAGAGACTGCTTTGATAGGAGTCGCCAATGTGCAAAACGCAAAAATGGAAGCTGTCTACGGTAAAGGAAGAGATGCCACAAGTATCTCTGACACAGACCCATTGAAGAACAGGTATCTCCCGATGCTCGATATGGAAGGCGGGCTGTTCGATAATCCTAAAGTTGATGTAGATTTTTCGGAGTTCGTTAAAGAGGCGCAGCAGAAAGCTGGGTATCTGAGAACTGTGGATACTCGGTATGTGGCTAAGGCTACTAACGACTGGGCTTTCCGTGTTTATGGTCGTTCAGCTACCCCGGATGAACAGTCTGCTGCTTTAAATGCTGCAAGTGCGTTAGCAGAAAGTTTGCCTGTAGGGCCTAACGCTGCGGGTCGGTTGAGTGACGCTTCTTTGGCAGTTGGCGCTGTAGGTCAGTTAGATATAAACGAAGCTGAAGCTGGCCAGAATAACGCTGCTTTAATCAATAATATTATTGGTAACTACATCCAACGTAATTCCAGAGGACTTGTGACATGAACAATATGTCTTATACCAAACGTGTTGACTGGGCTATAGACCTTTTGAACTTGTTGCGTAGAGATGCTAAAGGCAGCGCTAAAGATTACCCACCAACTCCGGGGAATATATCTTTTATTTTGCATTGGATGGGTCGAGAAAATACTAAAGCTAAAAATAATCCATTAGCTACTACATGGAATATGGGTAACTCGGATTCGTTTAACGATCACAATGTTCGGAATTACCGTAATAGGCAAGAAGGTTTAGAAGCAACTGTTCGCACGCTTACTAAAACAAATCCAGAAATAGCGAGGTATGACAATCTTCGTGTTTTATTGCGGCAAGGGACAACACCAGATCAGGTTGCGAATAATGCTGGGGCAAGGAAAGAGCTTGGTGCTTGGGGTACTTGGGCTAAAAGTCCGGGGAGTTGGGGATCAGCTAACACTAATCGGATCAACTCGGTTATCGAATCTGATTTAGAAAATGCGGTAATTATAGGGAATGAAGGGCCGCCGATTGTCGAAGATGTGCCTAATGACCGGCGTTTGCCGGGGGATATGGCTGACCGGGAAGTTGATTTAGGGCCAGACGATCTACAGTTACTTTCTAATAGAGAATCGATTGACGCTACTGGTAATTATTCTCCTAATGACCCCAGAAGGGGCACAGAACCAACTGATCCAAATGAAGATGGCAGAACAGAGCGGCCTGCTCCAGAAAGTACAGAGCCGACAGATCCGAGTATCTGGTCTGAGATAGAAACACCTAGCCCTAATACTTCAGTAGACGAAGGCGATATTTCCGGCGGTAATTATGCTGACGCTTTTTATGGGTTTTTAAAAGGTGACCCACGGGGGAATATAGTTATCGGCGGCATTCCCTACAACATTATTGATTATTTAGACGATCAAGTAAAGCGGTGGGATGCTGAAGAGGGGATGACTTCCCAAGAAAAAGCTTCTAGAATTAGCCAGTTCATCACTAAGTGGATGCCCACTACTGAGTGGTGGAAAAATACTGCTCCGCAAATGCGTGATGCTAGTCAAACTTGGTATCAGCAAGGTTTAGGCGAAGAATGGGGGACCCTTACTCCGGCTCGTCGAGCATTAATAGAAGACAAACGACGTGAGATAGAAGGGTATGTACAAAACGCTGGAGCAACTTATACCCCTGCACAACTAGATAGTGTCGCAATAACCGCTTATCTCTTTAATTTTGATGAAGAGGAAACCCGGCGTTATCTAAGCGGTCAAACAGTCTACGGTCAAACTTATGCAGATGTCCTCACAGGTGGGGAAGCAGCAGCAGGTAGTGAAATACGCGAAATCCTGCAAGATATCCGCTCCATAGGGAATCAGTATTTAATCAAGTTGCCCGAGACAGGTGAAAAAGAACTAGCTCGCAGAATATTCACAGGTGATCTACCTAAAGAAAACTTGCGGACAATTATGCAAGAAAAAGCCCGCATGTTATATGGCGATAAAATGTCTGACTATTTTGATGCAGGAGGCACTACTGAAGAGTTCCTTGGGACATATGAACCAGTAGTGGCAAAGCTTTTAGGGCGCAAAGCGCAATGGAATGGAACTGATTATTCGTTAGGCCAAGCTATTTTGAGCGGGGATCGTACTGCTTTACGTCCGTGGGCTGAACAGCAAACTGAATTAGCTGGAACTGAAGTCGCTAATCCTGCCTTGCAGCGGCCTTTTACCGTTCGTGAGGCTGAGTTAGCTGTGCGGATGTCTCCCGAATTTGATTCGTCAGGGTTTGCTATAGCTGAAATGTCTAATATCTTAAATACTGTAGGTGCTGGGATGGGAGCAATCTAATGGCACAAGAAATGCTTCGCCGTGGCAGCAATAACGATACTGTCACACAACTGCAACAAATACTTTTCCCGCGATCTCCTGAAGAATGGGATGGCTCGTTTGGGCCAAAGACAGAATCAGCGCTTAAAGGTTTTCAACAGGCACATGGCTTATCGCCTGACGGTATCGTAGGCCCATTAACAGCGGCTGTTATCAACGCAATAGGTCCGCAACTTATTGATCCAGAAGGCTTAGGTGTCCAGAATCCTCCTGTTGATGCTTGGGGAATGGCGGACGCTGGTTCTTTGGGTGTCGATTACCCAGAACAGGAGCCTTTCTTTTCTTTGCCTGATGCTGTAACGGGTGGCACGCCGGGGGGAGATGACGATGATGACGACGACGATGGGGGCGACGACGATGACGACGGTGACAGCGTAGTTGTGGATATCCCGACAGGGGGTGGCGAAACACCTGAAGAAATCTTCGACCAAGAAATCGGCAAAATCTTTGTCGGTGATTTACCGCCGGGAACAGGTGATATCAACGCTGAATTTGCATATGACCCACAAGACTATGATCCGTTAAGCCCTACTAGCGATGCGTTTGTAGTCAATGCGGATACTTTGACAGCTTCTGGGATGATGTCAGAATACCTAGACTTCTTTGGATTAGGTCCAGACAGTGACACTGACTTGTCTTCTTTTGTGACAAGCATGGTTCAACAAGGTATGCCAGTACCTGCAATTCTATCGCAACTGCGTATGACCCCTGAATATGGAGTTCGTTTTCCAGCCCAACAAGCTCGTAGAGCAAAAGGTCTAGCTCCTCTTTCTGAATCTGAATATATTAATCTTGAAACCGGATAC
>CERB01019783.1_pt1 | contig 14194 bp, 15 predicted proteins | sample 356271 | NCBI WGS metagenome assembly CERB01 (sample SAMEA2621155, study PRJEB7988) | marine metagenome | isolation source: saline water (ENVO:00002010), including
CTAAATGTTCAATTGAGATTGGTTTATTTGCAAGTAATGATAATGTCTCAAAGTTTGTTAAATCAGTATCTGTAATAATTGTTGCTTTAATACTATCATAGGAAAAACTGATTTCTGAAACAATGTTTGGAGCAATTACTATAGGAGTGGGTGCATCATTTTGAATATTAGAACATCCAATAATGAAAAAAAATATAGTTGATAATTTTTTTTTCACACTATTTAGTCTATTTTTTCTAAAAATTTTATACCCTCAATATAGATTTTTTTAGGTGATCCAATTATCGTTTTAGTAGCAACATTTGTGAATATTGATTTTTCTTCATCTATATTATTGTACTTACTGCCAAATAATAGTTGAATAGTTGGCAATCCTGATATTTTAATTGCATCAAGAATAGAATATTCATAAAGAGCCCAAGCCATAGGTGCAAATAAAAGACCGTCTGCCCAATTTCTATTCCTTTGAACAAAATTGATTGCCTGATATACTTTGTGAGTTTGAAAAATTTTTACATCAGTATTAGTATTCCTAATATTGCGCTTAATACCAGTATTTATTTTATCAAGAGTGATTCGACTATCTAGATTTGAAGATATTTTCCCAATAAGATTAAGGTTAGGCCCATGTAATAGTATGATTTTCATTTATTTTATCGGAGTGGAACTAGATGTCCTATTATATACCCAAGAATAATGCCAACCAGCAATGCTAATGTTAATACACGTGATTTTGTAAACTCACTACGATAACCTTTTTTTATTGCTACAGCTCCAACGAAATAGCCCATAGAATTCAATATCCAAAATATTGGAATAGTAAAAATTTTAATTATCAAAGGCCCAACCACTGGTAATGTTGCAATTAATGCAGCTACACCAGCAAATGCTTGGGTAAATACCCCTAGAACAACTGTTCCAAAGACTACCATTTTAGTGTCTATTTCATATTTCAGAGCAACACCTATTAAAACAGTAACACCTATTAAAATTATTATTTGTTTTCCGTGTGATTTAAAAAAAGATTTTATACTCATTATTATTAGCTCATCTAAAGTAATGAAATTGCAATTAGAAAGTAACAAGCAACACCAAGTATATCTATTGATGTAGTAACAAATGGTCCAGTTGCAATAGCTGGATCAATTTCGAATCTATTTAATATTAAAGGTACTAGTGAGCCAATGGTTGCAGCTATAATCATTGAAATACAAATGCTTACTCCAACTACTACACCTAGCATGGGAGAAACATCTAGAAATTTTAATATAGCAAAAACACCTAATAATAATCCATATAGGATTCCTAACATTAAACCCACTCTAATTTCTTTAAAAAGAATTCTCATTGAATTTTCAATACTCACCCTCCCAGTTGCTAAACCACGAACAATTATAGTAGAGGATTGAGTTCCTATATTACCACCCATACCCATAATTACTGGTATAAATGCTGCTAAAGCAATTGTACTTTGGAGTACATTATCAAAAATACCAATAATGAATGCAGCCATAATACCACCAACCCAGCTTGCAAATAGCCATGGAAGTCTCATTCGAGCATTTTCCCATGAAGACTTAAGTAATATTTCTCTATCTTTTCCTGCTCCAACCATTTGTAAAAAGTCTTCTGTCGCTTCTTCTCGGATAATATCAACGACATCATCAACGGTTACAATTCCTAGTAAGCGATCATCAGGGTCAACAACTGGGACTGCTAAAAAATTATATTGCGATACAATACGTGCAACTTCTTCCTGATCAGTTTCAGGTCTAACAACATGTATTTGTTTAGACATAATATCTTTTAACTTAGTATCTCCAGGGGTGGTTACTAAATCTCTTAACGAAATTACTCCAGTTAGTCTTGCCTCATCATCTAAAGTATAAAGATAAAAAACCATTTCAGCGTCTTCTTGATCCTGAAGAGCATTAATTGCATCCCTAGCTTTTGTTTCTTCATGCAGTGTAAAAACATCTGTATACATTAAGATTCCAGCACTATCTTCAGGATAGGCCATCATTTCTTCTAGCTCTTCTTGTTTATCAGCTTGTAATAGATCAATTACAGATGAAGCATACTGTTCATCTAACAATCCTATTAAGTATGCTTGTTCATTTGAACTTGCATGCTCTAATATTGATGCTATTCTATCATGAGATTCATTTTCTAATAACCTAATACCTATTAGTTCATCAAGATCATTTAAAAATTCAGCGGTTTTTTCAGAAGGTTTTAATTTAGAAAAAATTTCATCCTGCTCATTTTCATTAAAATATCGGAAAAGTAATGCAAGATCTGCAGGATGAGTTTTATCAATTAGCTTCAAAATATTTGTTTCTGCATGTCGCCTAAGAAGCCTTCTAAAGGTATCTCTCAAGATAGTTATTTCATTTTTAAATAATTCTTTTTTCATTTTAAGAAATACCTTGTATTTGTTTCATACCAATAAAAAAACAATACCCACCTAATATCAATATTAATGGATTAACATGTCCATTCCATAACAATATAGATTCTATGGATTCACCTAAACGAGTAAATAAAAGCGAAGATCCATTTATAACCATATGAAAAATTATTGCAGGAATCACTGATGATGTTTTCCATGCAATATATCCAAGAAGTACCCCAAGAAAGTATATTTGAATTAACCAATAGGGATTAAAGTGTATTGCGGCAAAGAATAAACTTGATATAAGTATTGCTTTAGTCACATCACCCCACTGATTCTCCAAAAATTTTTGTAAAAAACCTCTGAATAAAAGCTCCTCTCCAACCGGAGCTAGAATAACAATAGTAATTATAAGAATAATCATTGAAAGTGGATTTTCTGGTGTAAGCATTGCTTCAAGCTGCAAAAAGGATTCTGGAGCAGGAATGATTTTATCAACTAATATATTTATTTCATCCGATATAACCATTGCTCCTAAAGATAAAATTAATGTAGCAATAGCTGTTTTTTTTGAAATAATTTTTAGGCGCAAAGATTCAAAAATTGGAGCTCCCTTTTTATTTAAATAAATTAAAACTGGAACAATTAAAAAGGATTGACCAACAAACATTGAAATATATGTAGATAGCGATGGAGTTGTTCCGTCAAGGATAGACGGATCCATAGCGCTAAAAATTGATGCAATAATTAGAGCAGAAAAAACCGATAAAATAACGATTAAAAATGCGACCGGGACTGTCAGGGTCCGGCTCATGGGGTTCTAAATCCATTTTTTCCATCATGCTAGAAATTACCACTATAAATGTTTATAGTGAAAGAAAGCATTATTTTGTTAGCTGATGAAGCAATATTCCCATTGCTACACCAATATTGAGTGATTCCCCTTTTCCTATTTTTGGAATAGCGATCGTATCGCTAAGATGAGAGTAATTATCTCTAGATATGCCATGTGCTTCACTTCCCATTATCAATCCCCATTTATCATTAAGAGAATATGGTGTTGTAATACTTTTACTTTTTGGGACAGCGCCAATTAATTTATAATCTCTAAAATCTAAAATTGATTTCTCACCAATCCATTTTAAGGAAAAATGAGCACCCATTGCACCCCTTACAACTTTAGGATTAAATGGGTCTATACAACCTTCAGACAATGCTATTTGAAATACTCCAAACCACGCCGCAGTACGAATGATGGTTCCCATATTCCCTGGATCAGAAACTTTATCTAAAAAAATAAAATTTTCTGTATTATTAAAGTCACTATACTGGATATTATTTGCAATCCCAAGAATTCCCGATGGGGAAGTCGATGGTGATATTCTTTTTAATTCTTTTTCATTAATTAAAGAAGAATTAAATGGTTTAATTTTTTCAATTATCTTCGGATTTTTATTTAAAAAAGCTCTAGTATATACAATAATTGAAAAAGCTCCATTATTATTTAATGCATAGTCAATTGCTCGAGCGCCTTCGATAATAAATTTACCATACTTAGTCCGAAACTTTTTTTTATGAAGTGAGCAAATTAATTTATTTGAATTTTGGCTGATCAATTCTTGTACTCAATTTGTCCATTAATAATTGTGTAAAGAATGTCTGTTTGTAATATTTCATCTTCAGGTATTGTAATAATATTTTTTGATAAAACTGTAAAGTCAGCATATTTACCTATTTCAATTGAACCTTTAATATCTTCTTCAAATGCAGCATATGCGGCATTAATAGTATATGTTTTTAGCGCCTCTAGTCTTGTCATCTTTTGATTGGGCTCATAACCATTTTCAGGATTACCCTTTAATGTTTTGCGTGAAACGCTTGCATAAAATGAAGCTATAGGATTAATTGGCTCAACAGGCACGTCTGATCCATTCACTACAATTGCGCCATAATCCATCAAACTTCTCCATACATACGCACCTTCAATAATTCTTTTTTTACCGAGACGATTAATAGCCCATGGCCTATCAGATGACATATGTATACCTTGTATCGACGCGATAACACCCATTTCGCCAAACCTAGGAATATCTTGTGGATCAATATGTTGAGCGTGCTCAATTCTCCATCTGAGATCATTATTTTTTTGAGGATTCTCATTAAATACTCTTTCATATTGATCAAGTACTTCTCTATTTGCCCGATCACCAATTGCATGTGTATTAACTTGAAAACCATTATTTAATCCATTTGATGAAACTTCATAAACATAATCCATTGATTGCGTTGCCATTCCAAAATGACCGAGACGATCTGAATATTCATTAAGCAACCAAGCTCCTCTTGAGCCTAGGGCTCCATCAGCATTTAATTTGATTGATCGAATAGTTAAATAATCGTTTCCTGTTCCAATCTCTGGACCTTTTTTATACCAATCCTCCAGCAATTTTGGATCACGACTAGTAAGCATAACATAAAGACGAACTTTCAGTTTTTTATTTATTATTCCATCCCGAAAAGCTTGTATTGATTCTGCGCCAGATCCAGCATCATGAAATGAAGTTATACCATTCTTCAAACATTCATTAACCGCTAGCTCTAAGGCACGCATAGACATTTGTTGATCAGAATCTGAAACTAAATTTCCATCAGCGTTATAAATTGATGTTTCGATATGACGACTTATTAAACTTTGAGCCCTCTCATTAAATATACCTGTAGGCTTTCCATTTAAATCTTTAATTATTTCACCACCAAACCCAAATTCAGTTTCAGCTGTAATTCCTCCAATTTCCATAGCTTTTGCATTCCCAAAAGAAGCATGCCCACTTGCATGAGTTAGCCAAACAGGATTATTTGGAGATATTGAACTTAACTTTTCATGCGTTTGAAAGCCTTTAACAACAATATCTGGTGATGGTGCCCACTTACTCTGATGCCAGCCTCTTCCAAGAATCCATTCGCCTGGGGCTGCTTTATTTACCGCATCTTCAACAATATTTATAAGTTCATCATAATTTTCTACTTGAGATAGATCCAATCGCATTTTTGCACGACCAAGACCCATAAAATGCCCATGTCCTTCAATAAGTCCAGGAATCATAGTTGACCCGCTTAGATCTAAAACATCCGTATTTGGGCCAATATATTTATTGTAATTGTTTTTTGTGCCAACATCTATGATTTTCCCATCCTTTATTACAACGTTTTGAGCAATGGGATTATAGTCATCCATAGTATAAATTGTACCATTGTGAATAACCATATCTGCATGATTCGATTCGCAGCCTGTGATAATTAATATTAAAACAATGGTATGAAAAAAATATTTTTTAATCATTAGAGTATTTACTTTCACTTTATATTAGTAAGAAAATAATCAAGGATTACTATGAGGCTCAATCAAATCACAAATTCAATTGTAAGGCCATTGTTAAGCCGGTAATTTCCAATTAATTATTAAGTAAATTTTTTATGTCTAAAGGCGTAACACCACAAACTAAAAATTATTCTGCATGGTATACAGATATTGTTACCAAAGCTGAACTAGCAGATTATGGTCCAGTAAAAGGGACGATGGTTATTAGACCATATGGTTTTTCATTATGGGAATTAATCAAAAATTCTTTTGATGATATGATTAAAGAGACAGGGCATGTAAATGCATATTTCCCATTATTTATACCAAAGTCTTTTCTAGCAAAAGAAGCTGAACATGTGGAAGGTTTTGCAAAAGAATGTGCAATTGTAACCCATACAAGGCTTAAGTCAGATTCTGAAGAGGGCATTACACTTGATCCTGATTCTAAATTGGAAGAGGAAGTCATTGTAAGACCAACATCGGAAACAGTTATTTGGTCAATGTATAAAAAGTGGATCCAATCTTATAGAGATCTTCCATTGTTAATTAATCAATGGGCAAATGTCGTTAGATGGGAAATGCGTACTCGTTTATTTTTGAGAACAACTGAATTTCTATGGCAGGAAGGACATACTGCTCACGCTACTGCTGATGAAGCTCAAGAGGAAACATTACTGATATTAGAATTATATCGTCGATTAGCTGAAGAAGTCCTTGCCATGCCAGTTTATGTTGGTTTGAAATCAGAATCAGAAAAATTTGCTGGGGCAGACCTTACATATTGTATAGAAGCTATGATGGGTGATAAAAGAGCATTACAAGCAGGGACCTCACATAATTTAGGACAAAATTTTGCTAGAGCATTCGGTGTTACCTTTCAAAATAAAGATAACAATGAAGAAATGGTTTATGCAACTAGCTGGGGAGTAAGTACTAGATTAGTTGGGGGTGTGATTATGACTCATGGTGATGACAAAGGATTGCAGCTACCTCCAAAAATTGCACCGTACCAAGTTGTTATGGTTCCTATTTTTCGAGATGATGATGATAAAAAAAATATCAAGGATTATGTAATAGAAATATTATTTAAAATGAAAAAAAAGGGAGTTCGTATTCACGAGGACTGGAGAAAAGGTAGTCCTGGATTTAAATTTAACGAATGGGAAATGAAGGGTGTTCCATTAAGAATAGAAGTAGGCCCAAAAGATATTAAAGATGAACAATTTGTTATTGTAAGAAGAGATAATTCAGAAAAGAAATTTGTTAGTAAAGAATTAATAATTGAAACAGTATTATCATTATTAGATGACATACAAAATAATATGTTTAATAAAGCAAAATCTTTTCAAACGGAAAATACATACACAGTATCAACTTATGAAGAATTCAAAGATATTTTATCAAATAAAGGTGGTTTTATTAAATGTGGGTGGGATGGGACTAGTGAAACAGAGGCTGCAATTAAAAAGGAAACTAAGGCGACGATTCGAGTCATTCCAATCGATGAAAACCCAAAAGGTCTAAATTGCATTTACTCTGGTCGTGCAGCTAAACACGAAGTTATTTTTGCTAAAGCCTATTAATAATAGGCATACCCCATTATTTTATAATGATTATTGATTCAACAGCTATCGTGCTTAAGCGATTCCGTTATGGAGAAACTAGTATTATTGCTAGATGCTTTGTGGAAGAAATAGGGAAAATAAGTTTCATGGTTCACGGAGCTCACAGAATAAAATCATCAAAAGCTGCATATTTTCAGCCAGCAAATTGTATTGATATTACATTTTATTTTAAAGAGAACAGAGATCTTCAAACTATATCTAAAGCCTCGTTTTTTAAATCTTGGTGTAAAATACCAAATGATTTAAAAAAAATATCTTATGCATTAGCAATGATAGAATTAACTGATAAATGTATTTCTAACAATGACCCTAATAAAAATCTATTTAATTATTTATTAAAATCTTTAAATACAATTGAAAATGAAAAAAATGAGTTAAATCTTATTTATTGGTATTACCAATATCAATTGCTTAATCAACTTGGTTTTAAGCCAGACTTTGATCAACATGAATTAGATTATTTGCCTTTACCTAATCCATTTAAAACATCTAATACAAAAAAAATATTTAATTATTTTGCAAATGGTGGAACTGGTAGAAAAAATAATATTAGACTTGAGACTGAAGATAGAAAAATTATTAGTGATTATTTGAATACTTGTTTAGGAATACATTTTGATAATTTAAATAATATTAAATCATTAGATATTCTGAAGTCATTATATTAATAATATGAAACATTTTTAACTAATTCGACATTAACTTATATAATATTAATTATGCGATATCAGTTTCAATCAGAACAGGGTAATTTAAGTTTCAGACCTCAATACTTTCCTGAAGCGATAAAAATTTTAATCCTTATTAACGTAGTTTTATTTTTTTTTAGATATATTGCAGTAGATCAATTTGATTTAGCAGAAATTTTTGGTCTTTCATCGGTTGATATCTGGCCCATGATTTGGCAGCCAATAACATACATGTTTATCCATGGAGATTTTTTTCATGTATTTATGAATATGTTTGTATTGTGGATGTTTGGTTCTGAAATGGAATCTATATGGGGTCGGAAAGAATTCCTAAAATACTACTTTATTACAGGTATTGGCTCAGGACTTATATGGCTTTTATTCAATATAAATAATCCCTACTCACTATTAATTGGTGCAAGTGGGGCGATTTATGGCATACTTTTAGCGTATGGACTTATGTTCCCAAATAGAAAAGTTTTAATCTATTTTCTTTTTCCAATAAAAGTAAAATTTTTTGTTATTTTATTAGGTGCCATTGCATTTTTCTCATCAATAGGTGATGGGGGATCAAATATCAGCCACCTAACACATTTATCCGGTATGTTAATAGGATTTATATACTTGAAATCATCACTCACTTTTTCAAAACTATTGTTTTTTTGGAATACAAAGTTGCTTGAAATAAAACATAGAAAAGATGAAAAAAAACAAGCTAAACAAATTGATGCTCAAAAAAATATTAATGTTTTATTAGATAAAATCAATGATTCCGGATATGATAGCTTAACTGAAGAAGAAAAAGATGAATTATATTTTAATAGTCATCGCTTAGGTAAAAATAAACAAAAAGATTAGTTTTCTTTTTTTTCAATTACTTTAAATACTTTTTCACCTTTTTTAGCCATTCTATATTTTTCTCTAGCTAATTCTTCAATATGTTTATAATCAGTTGTTAATTTGTTCTTTTGATTTTCGAGGGCTATTTTTTCTTCACGTAATAGGTCTATTTTATTTTGAATTTCTGTGCGTTGTTTTTTTAATTTATAAAGTTGATGAAGACCATGATTCCCCAAAATAAATATCGTAAGTAGAGACAAAGCGCCAATTATTAATATTCCTTTAACTATACGTTTTTGTAGACCAATAGTTTTTCTATTATTTTTTCTTAAAACCATAATAATTGAATTATTTATTACCTAATACTTCAATACCTGGGAACTTGGCATTAGCTCCAAGACTTTCTTCAATACGAAGTAACTGATTATATTTTGCTACTCTATCAGTACGACAGGTAGATCCTGTTTTAATTTGTCCCGATCCCATTGCTACAGAAAAATCAGCTATAGTTACATCCTCCGTTTCTCCTGATCTATGGGAAATAATAGTAGAAAAGTTATTTGATTTAGCTAGTTCTATTGTTGCAATGGTTTCCGTAATTGTCCCTATTTGATTTAGTTTAATAAGTATAGAATTCATTGATTTATTATCAATGGCTTTTTTAAGTCTAGTAATATTTGTAACAGTTAAGTCATCCCCTACAATTTGACATTTATCACCAATTTCATCTGTAAGTAATGTCCAACCTTTCCAGTCATTTTCATCTAAACCATCTTCAATAGAAATGATAGGATACTGCCTAACTAACGATTTTAGAAACTCAACCATTTCTTCTGAATTAAAATGAACATTATTTGATTCTAAATGATATTTCCCATTATTAAACAATTCACTTGCTGCAACATCTAAAGCAAGAAATAAATCTTTTCCTAAATTAAAAGGAGATTGATTTATTGCTTCTAAAATTAGTTCTATTGCTTCTTCATTAGATTTAAGATTTGGTGCGAATCCACCTTCATCACCAACAGTTGTACTAAGATTTTTCTTTTTAAGTATTGATTTAAGGTGGTGAAATGTTTCTGTACCCATTTGTAGCGCATTTGAAAACGAGCTTGCACCAATTGGGAAAACCATAAATTCTTGAATATCCACATTATTATCAGCATGGCAACCCCCATTTAAAATATTAATCATTGGAATGGGTAAAGTACTATTATCTGATATACCTAAAGACATATATAAAGGTAATTTTTCTGACAATGCGAAAGCTTTTGCATTTGCTAGCGAAACACCTAAAATTGCATTTGCACCTAAAAAACTCTTATTATTAGTACCATCTAAAGCAATCATAGCATTATCAATATCAGATTGATTTGATGAATCCATACCTATGAGTTCTTGAGAAATTAATGTATTAACATTTTTAACTGCATTATGGACACTTTTCCCAAAGTAAAAATTAAAATCATTATCGCGCAACTCTACAGCTTCAAATTTACCAGTAGATGCTCCAGAGGGGACAATTGCTCTTCCAATTGAGTCATCGGCAAGTTGGACATCAACTTCTATTGTGGGGTTCCCTCGGGAATCTAATACAGAACGAGAAAGAATATTTTTGATTTTCATAAAATACGTTTAACTAAGTATTAATTATTATTTAAGTAATGATAGATTTTAGTTACTTATAATATTTTTCCCGATTAGAAAATCAAAAAATCTTATGATTCAATTTTTATTGATTAATTCTATTTTTTGTTTAAATTCTACCAATTAATACAGTGGAACATATAACCACATACATAAAAGCGAAAGAATTGAACAAAGGGGGCAGGGATACCTGCCTCCTTTTTTTGTTCAATAAAACCTAACCAAGGAGGAACCTAATGGCTGATTTTACTTCAACCCGTCAGGGTATTGCCAATTCCGTAGTTGGCTTAATTAAAGCACTTATTGTGATGTTTGTATTTGTAAACATCCTTTACTCAACTGGGTTTGACCCAATTGGCGGAATTGTAGACTTAGTAGAATCCTTCCTAGATGGTGGATTTTCAGGTCTATTGGCCTTGTTAATATTTGTTTCTTTTGCAGGTTAACCAGTAGATATTTGGATCTCCATTCTTTGGAATCCTTTCTGCTAAAATAATCAGGAGATAACAAATGGATAAGGCCTTTAAAACCGTAACTTCGTTTGTCAATGATGTTTCTGGTCTCTTACAGGGGCTAGTTGTTCTTGGCATCGTGGTCGGTATTCTCTTTGACGACTACTTTGGTGTCATAGCAGCAATAGGTGAATTAATGGGCAAATTCGGTGATGCTGGTTTTGCCGGCCTACTTGCTTTGATGCTAATTGTATTTTGGTACAATAAAAATTAATTAGTACCAAATTAAGTTGTTAGCGCCCTACACGATTATTGATTGTGTAGGGCGCTTTAATATATAGAAAAGACTATATAATATTTTTATTTATTAATATAGTCTAGATAACTTCGGAATTATGAATTATAAAATTATTAAAACATTTTTTCTATTCATTTTTTTAGTGTCATTTATTTTTGGTGATACTGTAAAAATTATCAATAAGAAGGATAATTTTGTTAGTGATATCCAAACTTTGGATCGCTTACAAGGTACATTTATTTCAATCATTGACATCTCAAAAATATTAGCCAAACGTGATCCGTATATTAATTCAGAAAGAAAAAAAATGGTTTTATATATTGGAGATAATAGAATAAAAGTTTCAAGCGGAAGTAGTTACATATTAGTTGATGAAAAAGTTTATCAAATGCCTATCTATCCAATTTGGCAAGATAATGATATTTTTATACCTGCTGAATATTTTTTTGATATTTTAAAACGTACAACATTACCTGGTATTAGTTATGATTCTAGGTTGATGGTGCTAAATCTTGATATTTTAGAATTTTCAATTACAGGAGTAAATATAACACAAAAAGCAAATGGTACTATCCTTAGAATTAATACAAAAAAAATATTTCCTGAAGGTAGTATAAGTTCTTTTTTCCATGAAAATGGATGGTTTTATATAACGATTGCTGATGCATTAGTAGATACCACAGAAATCCGGCGAAGTGATACAAGAGGTGTTATTCAAAGAGTTGCTGCTGATCAATTAGGTAAAACTGCTCAGCTTGCTTTTCAAATTAGATCAAAAGTTGAAAGTCATGAATTATATCAAAGCAGGGATCAAAACGAAATTGTTGTATCTCTTCGGACTCCTATGGATAATAGTGTTTCTCGAATAAATAAGGTTAAGGATAGATGGAAGTTGGACACAATTGTACTTGATGCCGGGCATGGAGGTAAAGATCCAGGTACATTGGGTCGTAGAGGTACAAAAGAAAAGGATATAGCTTTAGATATAACTAAAAGAGTAGGGCTGCTACTTGAAAAAAATACTAAACTAAAAGTCATTTATACTAGACGTGAAGATGTATTTATTCCTATTTGGGAAAGAACTAAAATAGCAAATGAAGCTAATGGCAAAATGTTTCTTAGTATTCATCTAAATGGTAACCCCAATAAAACAGCTTACGGATTTGAAACTTATCTTTTAAGACCAGGGAAAACAGAAGATGCTATTGAAGTCGCACATAGAGAAAACGAAGTTATTAAATTAGAAGATAGGAGTGAGAATAAATACAGAGACCTTTCGGGTGAAAACTTAATTATAGCAACTATGGCTCAAAGTGTTTACATGAAAGAAAGTGAAGAATTAGCTGCAATGATTCAAGAAGAAATGGGTAAAAAGGTTAAGTCAAAAAATAGAGGAGTTAAACAGGCAGGTTTTCATGTGCTAATTGATGCTAGTATGCCAAATGTTTTAATTGAAGCAGGTTTTTTAACCAATGCAAATGAGGAAAGAAATCTTCGTAAAAGTAATTACAGACAAATAATTGCAAATTCAATTTATAGAGCTATTGTCAAATTTAGATATTCCAGGGAACAGTACTTAACAGAAAATTAATTTTTGTTTTAGAATGCAAACAGGAAAAACCAATTCCTCAAAAAATATAGAAAATTTATTAGATTATTTATTTAAGCTTAATCGTCATGGGATTAAGCTTGGGTTGGAGCATACAATTGATTTATTAAGTCATATTGGAAACCCTCAAGATGATTTTCAGTCGATTCATATTGCTGGCACTAATGGGAAAGGTTCTACATGCTCAATGATATCCTCAATTCTAATAAAGGCAGGTTATAAAGTAGGAATGTATTCATCGCCTCATTTGATATCTTTTAATGAGCGAATAAGAGTCAATAATAAATCAATAACAAATAAAGAAATAGCTTTATTTCTTGAGACAAGAAAAAATTATATAGATCAATGGAAGTCTACATTTTTTGAAGTAACTACAGCAATGGCATTTGATCATTTTGCAAAGTGCAATGTTGATATAGCTATAATTGAAACTGGGCTAGGTGGAAGATTAGATTCAACTAATATACTTAAGCCATTAATTACTGGAATCACTTCAATATCATTAGATCATAGAAATCTTTTAGGGGAAAATATTTTGCAAATCGCTAAAGAGAAAGGAGGAATCATCAAAAATGAGATTCCTCTAGTTCTTTATCCTAATAGAGAAAAAATAAAATCAGTATTAACAAAAATTGCTGAAAAATTAAATGTAAAACCAATTGAAATAGATATCCCCCAAAACATTTCTTTTAGTGAAAAAGGGACATCTTTTCAATATAATAAATTTGAATATACAACTCCCTTGGTAGGTGCATTTCAGGCAGTAAATGCAATTATGGCCATAACAATTGTTAAGTTATTTGATAATGATATTTCAGAAAAAGTTATCCAAGATGGACTTACTTTTACAAGTTGGCCAGGTAGATTCCAAAGAATGAATAAAAACCTACCTATTTATTATGATGTAGCCCATAATGCAGAAAGTATTAAATCAGTTTTAGAACAGACTAAAATTATTTTTAAAGAAAAACCATTGGGTTTATTTGTCCTTAAAGGAAATAAAGAGTTGGATTTGATTTCAAATGTCATAAAAAATAATTTTTACAAATTATTTGTTAGCGGGGGAAAACAATTAGGCTTAATGGAAGGTTTTGAACTTGGAGCAAAGCTCGAAATGCAGGATGTTAGTAATTTTAAAATAAATAATGATTTTGATTCTGCTTTAAATGAATTAATTGTTTTAGTTAAGAAAACAAGGAAACCTGCCTTAATATTAGGTAGTCATTATATCGCAAAACCAATTTTTGATAAATTTGGTTTTTATAATTAAAATTTTGT